>ENA-UAOW01000135-UAOW01000135.1-human-gut-metagenome-genome-assembly--contig:-NODE-135-length-44271-cov-11.177334_pt1 | contig 44271 bp, 48 predicted proteins | sample MGYA00243470_ERZ654559 | MGnify/ENA primary metagenome ERZ654559 (study PRJEB26926, sample SAMN06164851) | human gut metagenome | biome: ENVO:00009003; feature: ENVO:2100002; material: ENVO:00002003...
AAACCAAGGTTGGAGCCAAACGAAGCGCGATTGTTTTCCATAACTTTCTCTCCTTTATTTTCCTTTACCGCAAATCACGCGCGGTACAAAACCGGCGATATGTTAACTTCTCATTAACGGCTCGCCAAATTTATAAGCAGACTTTACACTATATTCACACATTTTTCAATACTTTTTTGCTGTTTAAATATTAACTTTTGCTTTTACTCGCTAAAGTTTTGTGCAACTTCTACAATGTATGAGATTTATTCATAGCGGATATTACTAAAATTCACTTTGTATCACAAATGTCGATTTTTTGACAGTCGTGTCTGTGTTAACGATTCTTAACGCAGACGTTAGCTCTCTTCACGTCAAGCTGTAAACTCATCTGTAAACTTCGTTAAATAATTGCAAGAAAAAATTCGCTTTGCTCTTGATTTTTTGAATATATACTGTAAAATACTAATGTTATAGATCACGGCAACCGGCGGCCGATAACTGCGGAATGCTGTTTTCAGCAGAATGGAGACATGAAATGACTTACGAAATGGACATTGCCGGCTTAAAACGCGAGCTGCCCCTGTGCAAGGTCACAGACGACCTCTACATAGGCGCATTTGTCATGTTCGGCGATGTTGAGCTGACCGTCCACTGCGCAGCCGAGCTTCTCAAGAGAGCTCCCGAATATGATTACCTCATCGCTCCCGAGGCAAAGGCCATTCCTCTTCTCTACGAAATGGCGCGTCAGAGCGGCGCGGAGAAATATTTCCTCGCCAGAAAAGGCCCCAAGGCTTACATGAGCGGCGTGTTTGAAGTCCACGTCAAGTCCATCACCACCATGGACGTGCAGCGCCTTGTTATCGACACGGCCGACGCCGAGCTTATCAAGGGCAAGCGCATCCTTATCGTTGACGACGTTATATCCACCGGCGAGAGCCTCAGAGCAATGGAAGAGCTCGTCACCCGTGCAGGCGGCAACATAGTCGGAAGAATGGCCGTTCTGGCCGAGGGCGCAGCTCAGAAGCGCGACGATATCATCGTGCTGGGAGATCTTCCCCTGTTCAATCCCGACGGCACCGTCAAAGCATGATTTACGCATCAAAAAGCTCCCCGAGAGGGGAGCTTTTCGTTTACCTTGTTATCGTGCTTTTTTGAAAAATTCCTTCAGCAGCCTTGCCGACTCCTCGGCTCGAACGCCGCCGTAAATCGCCGGCTTGTGTCCGTATCGCTCTTCAAACAGATTGATCACGCTGCCGCACGAGCCGGTGTTTTCGTCCTTTGCGCCGAAAACGACCGTTGGGATACGCGAATTTATTATCGCCCCGGCGCACATCGGGCAGGGCTCAAGGGTGACATATATCGTGCAGCCGCCCAGCCGCCAATCGCCGATCGAGCCGCACGCTTCGCGTATGGCCTCGATCTCGGCATGATGCGTTGCGTCGTGGCTCTCCTCGCGCTTGTTTCGGCCTCGTCCGATTATATTTCCGTCCGCATCTGCTATGACGCAGCCGACGGGTATCTCCCCTTCTTCGGCCGCGCGAGATGCAAGCGCAAGTGCGTACTCCATGTATTCTTCTCTGTCCATATGCCCCCACCAGCTATGCCGTTTTTTCATATTATATAATTATTTTTAACGTTTTACAAGCAGCAGCGCTTGTGCTACCATATCACGCTGGGGGTGATAAAGATGCACCTGGCTGCATTCGGCCTGTTTGCCGCGGCGCTCATAGTCTGCGTCATACTTAACGTTTCGGTAATTTACGCGCTGCTGGCCGGACTCTTGATATTCTCTCTGTGCGCATTCAAAATGGGGTATGGAGCTAAAAGCATATTCAAAATGATGCTCGACGGCATTAAAACCGCCAAAAACGTCATTTTAAGTCTTATTCTTATAGGTATGCTCACTGCGCTCTGGCGCGCTGCCGGAACGATACCGGCCATCATCAGCTATGCAGCATCGCTTATACATCCCAAAACCGTGGTGCTCATGAGCTTTATACTAAACTGCGGTGTTTCACTGCTGACCGGCACGGCCTTCGGCACAGCTGCAACCATGGGCGTTATCAGCATGACTATGGGTATCGCTATGGGCGCAGACCCGGTGCTTCTCGGCGGTGCGATAGTGTCGGGTGCATATTTCGGCGACAGGGCATCGCCCATGTCAACAAGCGCGCTGCTTGTCAGCGAGCTTACGGAGACCAATGTTTTCTCGAATATCCGCGGCATGCTGCGCCGCTCTTTGATCCCGTTTATCGTCTGCTGTGTGCTTTACACTCTGGCCGGGATCAGTTTACACTCAGGCGGAGATGTTCCGGATCTGAGCGACCTGTTTTTGCAGGAGCTGCAACTGCACTGGCTCTGCCTGATACCGGCAGTCTTGGTCATAGTGATGTCTGTTTTTAAGATCCGTGTGCAGATAACCATGACGGTGAGCATAATCTCAGCCGCCGTGCTGTGCTCCGCAATTCAAAAATTCACGGCAACCAATATACTCGGCATAGCCGCAGCCGGCTTTCATGCGCAGAGCTCTCAGGTGGCTGCGCTGCTTGACGGCGGCGGTATAGCTTCGATGCTGCGCAGCATTGCGACAATTATCATTTCGTCCACATACGCCGGTATTTTTTCCGGCACGGGGATGCTCGGCGAGATACGCGAGCGCATCCAAGCCCTCAGCAGAAAGATCAGTGCTTTCGGCGCCGTCCTCGTGACATCCGCAATGGCATCAGTTATAAGCTGCAACCAAACGCTTGCCATCATGCTCACACATCAGCTTTGCCGCAACACGGAAAACGACAGGCAGCGCCTCGCCCTTTACATTGAAGACACTGCTATCGTGCTTCCGGCGCTCATCCCATGGTCGATAGCAGCTTCTGTCCCTCTCGATTCTATAGGCGCGCCTATATCCGGCCTGTTGGCTGCAAGTTTTCTGTACATTCTGCCTTTTTACAGCATGCTGAAAGCAGTCAAAGAAAATAAGCATGAAAAAATGCCGCTCTGAGGGTCTGGGGTCATAAGAAAGTAATATCGTATTTTCTCAGGAACGGCGTGGCTTCGGTCACGCCGTTTCCTGTTTCAGCAGTTCTTCCACAGGGATAAAGCCCACAAGGTCATAGGAAATGCGGATGCCCTGATGCCGCTTGCCGCTGGACTTGTCCGGGGCTTCAATGTAGATCGCCTTGACAAGCTCCCGCAGCGCATACGGGGTAAGCTCATCTAAATCCTCGTATTTGCGTACCCGCTGGATAAACTGCTCCAAATTTTCAATCTGTCGTTCCTGTACTTCGATTTCCTGCTGCAAAGCCTGAATTTCCGCTTTAAGCTGCGCTTGTTCGTCCTCATAGGTCTTGCTCATCATAGAAAACTTTTCATCTGTGATGCGCCCCGCCACATTGTCCTCGTAAATGCGGATAAACAAACGGTCAAGCTCTCCCAGCCGCTTTTCAGCCTGTGCCAGCCGCTTCTTGTGTCCACGGATCGCGGCTTCGCTGGACAGCCGGAGCTTCTGCTCCATGACGGCACGGAAATGATCCTCATACCGACTGACATAGGAAATCACAGTTCTCATGTGCATCCAGACCAATTCTTCCAGAACAACAGCACGGATAAAGTGTGCCGAACAACTTCCCGTATTGCTGCGGTAGTTGGCGCATACAAAATGATCCTGCCGCTTTTCAAAGTAGTTGGTGGTGCAGTAGCGCATTTTTGCTCCACAATCAGCGCAGTAGACCATACCGGAAAACAGACTGCTCTTGCCCGTCTTTGTCCTGCGGTGACGCTGCTGGCGAATTTCCTGCACCTTGTCAAAGACCTCCTGCTCAATGATCGCCGGGTGGGTATTGTAGAAAACTGCCTGCTTTTCAACGGGCGTTTCCCTCTGTTTCTTATCCCAAATAGAATTGGTATAGGTCTTGAAATTGACGGTGCATCCTGTGTATTCCCGCCGTTCCAGAATGTGAACGACCGTGTTGGTGTTCCAATGGTACGGATCAGCGGTTTCCGGGCTGGGTGTCTTGATGCCCTCGCGCTTCTTGTAGGCGGTTGGGTTAAGTACCTTTTCCTCCTGCAAGAGCTTTGCGATCTGCATCGGGCCTCGCCCTTCCATGCACAGCTTGAAAATGCGCTTGACTACCAATGCCGCCGCTTCATCCACGACCCACTTCATCTTGTCCTCCGGGTCTTTACGGTAGCCGAACGGAACATTGGTGGTCAGGGGAACGCCGCGTTCGCCCTTCGCCTTATTGACAGCACGAATTTTGCGGCTGGTGTCCTTGGCAAAAAACTCGTTGAACCAGTTCTTGATACCCGCAATGTCGCTGTCGGTACTGTTGGGATCGATGGTGTCAAAGTGATCGTTGATGGCAATATAACGCACATTGTACTTCGGGAACGTGAAGTTGATATACAGCCCTGTCAGCGAAGAATTTCGTCCCAGTCTGGATAGGTCTTTGGTAATACAGACTGCCACCCGTCCCGCTTCGATCTCCGCAAGCATGGCTTGGAAGCCGGGGCGGTCATAGTTCGTCCCGCTATACCCATCGTCCACAAAAAAGGTTGGGTTCGGGAAACGGTGCTCCTTTGCGTATTGGAGCAGGATCATTTTCTGATTCTGGATGCTGTTGGATTCGTCCTCTTTGCCGCCCTTCTTATCTTCTTTCAAATCTTCCACGGATAAGCGGCAGTAAAGCGCGGTGATTTTATCAGTTGCCCGTAACATTTCTGTTTCCTCCTTCAAAGGGGCAACTGCCAGTACAGGATTGGTTGCTTCTATTGTACCAAGAGACTGCGTATTTGTCATTCAGAATCCTCCATCTTTTCTGTAAACTTTTCGCCCATGACGCGCTCCATCTTTCTATCCAGCGTTTCCACGCCGTCATAGCTGCCTGTGACGGTGTAGACTGTGCCTCCGATTTCCTTTTGCAAGGTGAACTCCGGCAGCCAGAAGGCGGACAAGTTTTTCACGCAAAGATGTCCGTCCTCGTTGAAATAGCAGTTGTGTCGGGGATGGTCGGGCGGCAGGGGCTGCGGTTTCAGATACGGGTCTGGATTGGAGAAGTAATATCCCTCCGGCTCGTCATACTCTTGCTGCTCCCATTCCTCGATTTCTGCCAGCAGATCAGGGTCGATTTCGTGTTCAAATTCTTTGTTCTCGTTCATGGTGGTGTCCTTTCTCCGATGGGTTATCGGTCTATATCGTGATGTTTGTTTTTTGCCTTTTGCGGCGCGTCCGCTTTCAGGGCAACATCCACATAGCGGCGTACCTTTTGCAGTTCGGCAACTTCCTCCCGCTGGGCTTTCAGTTTTGCATACTCTGCTTCGTTCTCGGCGGTCAGCGCGGCAAGCTCGGTCTGCCATGCTTTCGGCGTCAGCTTCATATCCGGCAGATTTGCCCGCAGATAGCGGTTTGCTGCATCCCACACTGCGAGATCGGCGCGGTGTGCTTCGGCAAACTTTTCCTGCTTGCCCTTCCAGCAGATTTGCTTGTATTCATCGTGGATGGATTGCGTCTCTCGTAGGTTCTGCGCCTGTTCTATGAGCTTTTGGAGTTGACGGATGCGCGTCTCTCTCGGCTTCATGCCGCTGCGGATTTCGCTTGCCTTGTCATGGACAACGGACAGGGCTGCATCCAATTCTTCCAGCGTATAGATACCTTTTTCTGAAAGAAGATTGACAGCTTTGGAAATTGCTTTGAGTTCGTCTGCGGTGTGCTGTTGCTGCCAGCTTTGGGAATACTTCCTGCCATTGGCTTTCTGAATATCCAGATAGCGGAACAGCAGCGTGGAGAGGTCGGTGGATTTCGACTGCGGCGGCTCGGCGCTCAAGCTCTCCTTTGCCTTGAACACATCAAGCAGCCATTCTTTCAGCTTGCCGATCTGGGCCTTGATGTCGCGGAGCAGACGGTTCGCTGCCTTGATGCTGCGGTTCAGTTCGCCGCGCTCGGTGGCAATGCCTTTCTTCTCCATCTGTGACGCTGCCACGCCAATATGAACGGTTGGGATTTGGTCGATTCCCTGCCGTTCATAGCTGCGGTGGTCGATGCGCTCCGGGCGGTTGTTCCGTTCCAAGAACTCATTGGCAAGGTCAGCCCACACCTTGCGCCAGACCTCAGCGTTCTCCTGACTGTTCCAGTCCACAAGCTCAACCTTGCGGATTTTGTATCCGCCGCTGGACAGGCGGATTCTCTCGCCGTTTTCGTCCAACACATATTCCTTTTTGGATTTCGGAAGCCACTTGCCCCGTTCGTCCATTGGGCGCATGGTGAGAAGAATATGGGCGTGCGGATTGCCGCTGCCTGTGTCGTGAATGTTGAAGTCCGCGCACATTCCTCTGGATACAAATTGAGAGGAACAGTACGCACGGACAAGCCGTACCTGTTCCTCTCTGGATAACTCTATGGGCAGGGCAACCTCCAATTCCCGCGCCAGTTGGGAGTTGCACGCCTTTTCAATTTGCTCCACGCTGTTCCAAAGCGTTCCACGGTCTTGAAAGTCCGGGGGCGCGTTGGACGGCAGCAGGATTTCCGAATGGACGATGCCGCGCTTTCGGGTGTAGTCATGGATCATGCCGTCCCACTCGTTTGTGATTTTCTCGCCGCTTCGGTAGGCGGCTGCTGCAACGGCTGACTTGCCATTCCCCCGGCTGATGATTTTGATGCTGCAATGATAGATTGCGATAACGGTTTACCTCCGATCCTCGAAATTCAGCCCCATGAAACGGAACACTTTGCCGCAGCAAGGTGTTCCGTTTCGTGGGGGCGCAAAAGGGTAGACAGCAAAGGCTGTCGCAGGGAAAATGCAGTTTTCCCTGTGCGGCGCAAGCCGCCAATGTGGGTGCGTGGGAACTTCCATGCGCCCACAAGCCCTCGGCAGAGCGCACGACACCCGCAAGGGTGTATAAGTGCGCCCTTGTTACCAAGGGTATTATCTGGCTTTCACCCCCTCGGCGCGTTTTTTCAAATACTCCTGTGCTTCCGTACTCTTTGCGATGTGATACAGGAAGTCCTTTCCCTCGTCCTCTGTCATGGTTTTCAGTTCCGGCACAATGCTTTCCATGAAGCCGCCAAACAGGAAAATACGGTGATTGCGCTCCTTGCGTTTTTCGGCGGACAGCTTGCGGTTAAGCATCTTGTTTCGGTTTTCATACTGCTGTAATAGCTTCTGTGTGCGTTCCAGTTCGGCATTACATTCCTCGATGGTCTGCGGTAGTTTTTTCTTTGGCATAGGTAGTCGCTCCTTTCTTGATTTTTGGGCAATAAAAAGCTCGCTGACCTTTTAAGATCAGCGAGGCAATGTTTAAGCTTTTTGAATTAGTATTGTAGATCACAGACTATCGTAATAATCTATTTGTGCTACTTAGCCCAAATGGGTTATAAGTTATACAGCGTGTCGAAAAAGTCTTTTCTCCCCGCTGAGCAAGTTTTCAGAACTTCATAAAAGTTCTGAAAACTTAGGATTTTAATGGCGCGGGACACCCTTCTTGGGTTTCCCGCGCACACCCTTCCTTACCGTCGCGGAAAATTTATCACTTTATCGACAACCTCAAGTTATAGAATTATGTACTATTCTTCAAATGATAGAGCGTTTCGGAGATTTAGCATCTGCGCGTGACCATTCAAATCCTCAATATCTTGGGAAAAGAGTTCCATAATATTAACAATGTCTGCAATGTGAGTCTGGCTCTTTTTTGGTTCACCAATGAGATACCCGTATATTTCATCACAAATCAGATAATTACTTGAACTGTTTGTCCCTTGAAACATAGAGAGGTATGCTTGCTGAAAGGTTCGAAATGAAGCTACACCATCCCAATACCTTCTTATATCGCCATTATCCTGATATATTGCGAACTGCGTGTATGCATGAGTTGCCCCAGCTTGAGCAAGCTCTCTCAAATCATCTTTGTTGTTCTTTTCTGAAATCCAAAGAAAAGCAAATACGAGAGTAGAGACAGCAAAACATATTGTTAAAATTGTGGCGATACTCTTTTTCATACGGCACCTCCATGATTCACAATTTTCCAATTTGCTATTTTGAATTATACCACACAAAACACCGCATATCAATGTCGGCTCTCGGCTGATTCAGCAACTTTTTTATGAACGCCTTTTTGCTTTGCCTGTTCGCTTGCCGCTCTGCGGCGTTCCTCACTATACGGCGCAGTCAGCCGAAAGCTCAGCCGTCCTTTCTCAATCTCAAAGGTCAGCCCGCCTTGCTCATCATCGTCGGTCTGGCGGCAGCATTGCGGGTGCTTTGCCGCAAATGCTGCCAGCCGCTTTTTGAGATCGGTGTTGTGGGTCTGTACCTCAATGATGCGGCTATGCTCGTCAAAATAAATCACGGTTGTCTTTTGCTTCTTGGTAAGCCCTGTTCTCATAAAACCTCCCGATTCTCATAGATTTTTCTCAGCTCTTGAATAGGAAAAGTGCTGCGATTTTTTGATGGAAACGCCCCAAACGATGCGGAGTACATCTTGCCTCGTTCTATCGGCTGATTTGCCACTTTTCCAGCTCTTGACTGCATTTTCATGGTGTTCTGTTTGTGTGGCTTTTCAGCCACTCCACCAACTCATTTTTCATCACCAATTTACGCCCGCCGATCCGTAAGGTTGGAAAATCCGGGCTGCTCAAAAGGTTATATGCCCCCGCTTTGGAAATCTGTAACGCTTCGGCAAGCTGCTTTGCGTCCATCACATCAGGCATGGCTTCAAACGGTTCTCTGCTCATAAAATCTCCTTTCCCGCATGAAAAAGCAGCAGCTACCATTTCGGTAACTGCTGCCGCTTCTGCGTCTGTTTACTTGTCCAAATACTTCTGATACTCCGCTGTCACATAGTCCTCATAGGCTCCCGCAATTTTGGCGATCCGCTTATGGACTGCGCTGGCGGTCTTGTAGCCAACTTTGTCCGCAATCTCCTGTTCGGTCAAGCCGTCCATGCGCAGCTTTAATATTTCCCTGTCTTTCTCGGTAATGCTCTGCTCGGCAAAGGCGGCGATCTGCATTTCGGAAATCACCTTTTGCTCAAACTCGCCGCGAGGATCGGCAACCTCAAAAATATCGCCGTCCTCATTCTCCATCATCTCGTCAAGAGAAATCGGCTTGCCGGAGCGATTGTGATGCCATTTTCGCATGAAATCGGTCTTGACGGTGCTACCGGTGGTTTCGTAGTCCTCTACGGTGCGGTTTTCCCAGATCGCGTCGATCATCGGCTGCCAGTTCTGCTCTGCAATCACCATGTCGGTGACATTACCGATCAGATTGCTGAACTGCTGATAGGTCAGCCACGGCACTTCCACACCCTGCGGGATGTTGTATAGGTTCTGGAAACCCAATCCGTTCTGTTCAAACTTCATGCGGATGTAGGGAATGATGCTGTACGACAGCCGCCACAAGGGGAAATATCCTGCGTACTGATTCCAGTTTCCGGGAATGTCACGGTAGTTGCCCTTTCGGTCTTTGACTTGGAAGAACTGCCATGCGCACCATGCGTAGCAGTCCCACACAAGCAGCTTGAACATATCGTCACATACGATGTGGTCATATTTGTCCGTCCGCAAGACCTCATACGGGCAGCGAGGCAGCTCATAGGCTGGTTTCCATTTTTCCGCAAGCTCTCGCGGCAAGCTGTAAAACAGCGTCAGCCATGATTTGTCGCTGTCCTGTGGTATCTCGATGATCTCACCGGGCAGCACCACAAGAAAACCTTTTGGGCCTGTCTGCTTGTCCATCAGCGTCACCTCCAATCACTTCTGTATTCAGCCCTCTACTATATATGGCATGAGAACGGCTGAATTGTTCCAATGCTTCTAAACTTTTTTGAGATTTTTGAAAAAATCTCGGAATGGATGGGATAGGATTGATTTAAGGCAATTATACCTGAAAGCTGTGAATAAATCTATTGCTTTTCGTGACGGCAAAAAAATAACGGGTATCCGGCTTTCACCAGATACCCGTTATTCCGTTCCCAACCCTGCCTGACAGATGCCATAATCGTAATTTTTAGAATTACTGTCTTATGAGCACCCATGCGATGGGGGAGCCTTTTTTGTCATATGTATTCTCTTTGGGTGATCCGTTTTATGATCGCCCGAGCCAGAAGTCCGGCGACGCCTATCTTTTTTGCAACATGCTTCTTGCCGTGCAGATAGAGTGCCTTGACCTCGATGCCCGCTATATCCTCCGCGGTGAGCGGATCATCGCCGAGAACGACGAAATCGGCAATCATACCGGGTGCAAGAGTGCCGCGTTTATTCTCCTCATGGCTCATATACGCGGGATTTGCCGTTATCATGCGCAGCGCGTCGAGACGCGATATGCGCTCGTCCGGATTGGGATGATTTACGGAGCACGCCATACCGTACAGGGGCTTTGGACGCGTGCACGGTCCGTCGGAGCCGTCGCCTACGACAAGTCCGAGGCGGTGCATCGTTCCCAGCGCGTTTAGTCTGTCAGTGCGCTCTCTGCCGAGCACCGCGCACAGATACTCGTCCGGCTCCTGCTTCCAATATATAAACGGCGACTGCGCGGCTATGCACAGCTTTATCTTTGCCGCGCGCTTTAGCTGCTCCTCGCTTGCAAGGCAGACATGGATCATCACATGGCGCGCATCGTCCCACGGCTTATCGGCATAAGCCGCCTCATATGCCGTTATGCACTGCTCCACCGCCGCATCGCCTATGGCGTGCATGGTTATCTGCCAGCCCTCGCGGTTTGCGCCGATGGCGAACTCGTTCACGCGCTCCTGCGGATAATTCAAAACGCCGTAGTTGTTCGGATCGTTCGCGTACGGCTCCTTGAGCGCCGCGTCCTCTGAGCCGAAGCAGCCGTCGAGGGCAAGCTTGAAGCAGCCGCCGACGCGCTTGAAGCCGTGCTTTTTCACGGCCTTGAGGTCCATGGTCTGGAAGAATATGCGGAACGCCTGCGGCAGGCCGGGTGCGAGTATTTTTATCATGTCTATATCCAGATCGTTTGCAAAGCCCACGCCCTCAACGGTGTGCACGAGCCCGATGCCGACCGACGCAAGGTACTCCGCGCCTCCGGAGAGACCGCGTATAATATCCATCGTGGGGATATACGCCGTCGCCTCGTTCACGCCGTTATAAAACGCCGACTGGTACAGCCATCCGGTCTCGGTATTGCAGCCGGGATCGGATTTCACCTTATCCGACAGCAGTGCCAGCATTGCGCTGTTGCACACGGCAGCATGACCGTCGTACTTCATGACCATGAGCGGACGCTCCGTCCAGTCGTCAAGATCGCGCTTTTCGGGCAGCCGATGCTCGGCAACGGTGTTCGCGGTGCAGCCGTAGCCCATGAGCACCTTGTTTTTCCGGTGACTGTCGGCATAGCGCCTGACCGCCGCCTTTGCTTCGGCAAAATTTTTGACATCCATGAGATAGAATGTGTTCTCGAAAACGCACAGCGAGCCGAAATGCATATGCGTGTCGCCGAACGCGGGCGTTACCGTCGCGCCGCCGAGATCGACCCGTTTTGCCTTGCCGTAGCGCGGAGGGATGCTGCTTTCATCGCCGAGCCACACGATGTGACCGCCCTTTACCGCCATCGCGGTGTAAATGCGGTTTTCCTTTTCGCAGGAGATGAATCTGGCGTTCGTATAAAGCTCCATAACCTCATTCCTTTCACTTATAAAATGGGCTCCATGTAGACATGGAGCACTACAGCCTGTTTCGTAAAGACAAGTGTACAGCGGGGGAGCGCGAGGGGGGGTAAGCCCCCGCTCGCAATTGGATCATAGCCATCAAAAACGACTGAAAAACTGATTGATCAGTTTTATCAGGCTTTTTGACGAGCGCAGCGAGATTTTTTATGAAAACCTGTTTTCACAAAAAATGTGGCGTTTTTGAAGCGTGCAAAAAAGTCAAAGACTTTTTTGACACGCTGAATGCCGCTCTGACGAGCGGCATTTTCAATGCTGTATGTATTACTTGAGCGCTGCGGTGATGATGGACATCTGGTAGACTTCCTCTGCGTTGCAGCCGCGGGACAGGTCGTTGATAGGAGCGTTCAGGCCCTGAAGGATGGGGCCGTATGCCGCAAAGCCGCCGAGGCGTGCTGCGATCTTATAGCCGATATTGCCGGACTGGATCTCGGGGAAGATGAAGGTGTTTGCATAGCCTGCAACGGGAGAGCCGGGGAACTTGAGCTGGCCGACAACGGGGGAAACGGCTGCGTCAAACTGCATCTCGCCGTCGAGCTTCAGCTCCGGAGCGAGCTTCTTTGCTTCCTCGGTAGCATTGCGCACGAGGTCAACATTGGGGCCCTTGCCGCTGCCCTTGGTGGAGTAAGACAGCATTGCGACCTTCGGGTCGATGCCGAACACCTTTGCGGTCTCTGCGGTTGCGACGGCGACCTCTGCCAGCTTCTGAGCTGCGGTGAAGGTGACGTTGCCTTCCTTATCGACGGTATCCTGATAGTCGATGTTGATCGCGCAGTCGCCCATTGCGAGGGTCTCGTCGCCGCGGATCATGATAAAGCAGGAGGACACGAGGTGTGCGCCCTTCTTGGTCTTAACGAGCTGGAGTGCCGGACGGACGGTGTCTGCGGTGGAGTAGGTCGCGCCGCCGAGCAGGCAGTCTGCAACGCCCATCTTGACGAGCATGGTGCCGAAGTAGTTGCCCTTGGAAAGAGCCGCGCGGCAGTCCTCTGCGCTCATCTTGCCCTTGCGCAGTGCGACCATCTCATCGACCATTGCGTCCATGCCTTCGTAGGTTGCAGGATCAAGGATCTCAAGACCTTCGATATCAAAGCCGCCCTTTGCAGCCGCTGCCTTGACCTCATCGACGTTGCCGACGAGGATCGGGGTCAGGAAGCCGTCCTTTTTCAGACGGGCTGCCGACTCGAGGATGCGAGCGTCGCTGCCTTCGGTGTAGACGATCTTTCTCGGATCGTTCTTGAGAACTTCAATAAGATTTTCAAACATTTTATTTTCCTCCATTAATGCGGCATTTTGGCCGCAAAAAATTCCGAATACCACTTTATCACTACCGCGAATATTTTTCAAGTATTTAGCCCGATTTCTATTTACAAACCGCGATCTCGCATGTATAATATACAAACTGTAATCATTTGGGGAGAGAAATATATATAATGTACGAATACGATAAAAAAAGCTTCGCACAGATACTTTCCGAGCTGCGCCGCACGGCCGGCCTGAGCCAGCGCAAGGCTGCCGCCGACCTTAACATCAGCCAGGCGCTTTTGAGCCACTATGAAAACGGCGCGCGCGAGCCGGGACTTAACTTTGTATGCCGCGTGTGCGATTATTATAATGTAACGGCCGATTATCTTCTCGGCCGCTCGCCTAATCCCGACGGAGTTGACCGCGGCGCGGACATCGCGCGCGTGTTCATCGCGGAAATGCGCAGCCTTGCGAACAAGACCGAGGCCGCTTTGGAGGAACTGACATGATACCGCAGGATCACATAAGAAACTTTTCGATAATCGCTCACATTGACCACGGCAAGAGCACGCTTTCCGACAGGCTGATAGAAATATGCGGAGCTGTCGAGGAGCGCATAATGGAGGATCAGATCCTTGATAATATGGATCTTGAGCGTGAGCGCGGAATTACCATCAAGGCGCGTGCAGTCGGCCTTAACTACAAGGCCGAAAACGGCGAGACATACGTGCTAAATCTGATCGACACGCCGGGACACGTTGACTTCAACTACGAGGTCAGCCGCTCGCTGGCAGCCTGCGAGGGCGCTGTGCTGGTCGTAGACGCTTCTCAGGGTGTTGAGGCGCAGACGCTTGCCAACACTTATCTCGCGCTCGATGCCGAGCTTGAGATACTGCCCGTTATAAACAAGATTGACCTCCCTGCCGCCGATCCTCAGCGCGTAAAGCACGAGATCGAGGATATCATCGGCATCCTCGCCATGGACGCGCCGGAGATAAGCGCGAAAAACGGCATAAACGTCGAATCCGTTCTCGAGGATATCGTCGCAAACGTTCCTGCGCCGATGGGCGACGTAAATGCGCCGCTCAAGGCGCTTATCTTCGACAGTCAGTATGACAGCTACCGCGGCGTTATCGTTTTCATGCGCGTTTTTGACGGCCGCATCGCCAAGGGCACCGAGGTGCTGCTGCACTCGACCGGCGCAAAATACAGCGTTCTCGAGGTCGGCCACATGCGTCCGATCGGCCTTGAGCCGTGCTCGGAGCTTACGGCCGGCGACGTCGGATACTTCACCGCTTCCATCAAAAACGTTGCCGACACCCAGGTGGGCGACACGGTCACGACCGCAGCCAACCCCTGCGCCGAGGCTCTGCCCGGCTATCGCCCGGCGCGCGCAATGGTCTATTGCGGCATATACACCGAGGACGGCAGCAAGTACCCCGATCTGCGCGACGCGCTGGAAAAGCTTCAGCTCAACGACGCGTCCCTGTCCTTCGAGCCTGAAAGCTCGGCCGCGCTCGGCTTCGGCTTCCGCTGCGGATTTTTGGGCATGCTGCACATGGAGGTCATTCAGGAGCGCCTTGAGCGCGAATTTGACCTTGACCTCGTTACGACTCTGCCGAGCGTTATATATAAGGTCGTCAAAACCGACGGTGGCATTGTCATGGTCGATAATCCGCATAATTACCCCGACCCCGGCGTTATTGAGCACGCCGAGGAGCCGTATGTCAAGGTGTCGATCATAACGCCGAACGACTATGTCGGCAACATCATGCCCCTTTGCCAGGACAGGCGCGGAGAATATAAGGACATGCAGTACCTCGACTCGCACCTTGTCGAGCTTCGCTACGAGATGCCGCTCAACGAAATAATCTACGACTTTTTCGACACGCTCAAGGCGCGCACGAAGGGCTACGCCTCTCTCGACTATGAGCTGAGCGAATACAAGCCCTCGGAGCTTGTTAAGGTCGATATGCTTCTAAACGGCGATCAGGTCGATGCGCTCAGCTTCATTGCGCACAAGGATAAGGCATATCCCAGAGCGAGGAAGCTGTGCGAAAAGCTCAAGGACAATATCCCCCGTCAACTTTTCGAGATCCCCATTCAGGCTGCCATCGGCGGCAAGATCATCGCGCGCGAAACCGTCAAGGCCATGCGCAAGGATGTCCTTGCAAAGTGCTACGGCGGCGATATCACGCGAAAGAAAAAGCTGCTTGAAAAGCAGAAGGAAGGCAAAAAGAAAATGCGCCAGCTCGGAACCGTTCAGATACCGACCGAGGCATTCCTTGCAGTCCTCAAGCTTGATGAATAACAAAAAACGGCCTTGGCAGGATGCCGAGGCTGTTTTTTTCTATAAGGCAACCGGCAGTTGCTTGTGCCGAAGGCATTCGTCTATTATAATCAAGGCACATGGAGGCGATCATATGGACACGAAAAAGATAATATACGAGCTGCGCACGAAAAACGGAATGTCGCAGGATGAGCTTGCGGAAAAGGTTTTTGTCACAAGGCAGGCTGTTTCGCGCTGGGAAAACGGTGAGACCGTTCCGAACACGGAAACGCTCAAGCTGCTCTCCAGGCTCTTTGACGTTTCGATCAACACGCTCCTCGGCTCGCCGCGGCAGCTAATCTGCCAGTGCTGCGGCATGCCGCTTGAGGATGACTCGATCATCGGGCGAGACAATGACGGCTCGCTTAACGAAAGCTACTGCAAATGGTGCTATGCCGACGGAACCTACACCTACAGCGATATGGACGAGCTGATCGACGTCTGCGTGAAAAACATGTCCGGCGAAGGCTTCACCGAGGCGCAGGCGCGCTCATACATGCAGCAGCTGCTGCCAACGCTCGATTACTGGAAAAACCACGAAAGCCTCGGCGGCAACGGGCAGTTCGAGGAATTTAAAAAGCAGCTTATAGCCGAGTTCAACGCGCTTGACATTGCCGGAATGCCGGAGGTGCAGAGATTAAACGCGCTCGTTGGGAAATACGTTAATCTTGAGTATACGCTCCCGAACGGGCAGCACGCAAAATTCCTGGACGACGGCAAAACATATCTCGGCAATCAGCTTGAAAGCAAGCTCGATAAGGAAACCTGCTTCGGCATCATCGCGAATGTCGATTTTCTGCTCGTTTGCACCTACAAGCAAGACGGTGCGGATCCGGAGCTCATTCTGTATAAAAAACGATAGCTTTAAGGCGTGGCCAAATCGGTCACGCCTCAGCGTGTCAAAAAAGTCTTTGACTTTTTTGCACGCTTCAAAAACGCCACATTTTTTGTGAAAACAGGTTTTCACGAAAAATCTCGCTACGCTCGTCAAAAAGCCTGATAAATCAGGCGTTTTTGATGGCTATTAATCCAATTTCGAGTGGGGCCTTTGCCCCCTCGAGCTCCCCTGCTGCTCTATTATCTTTCTTTTGCAGTATAGTTTTTCGACAAACTGAGGGCTTGCCGTCTGCACTTGGCAGACAGCAAGCCCTTTTTATTAGCCTGACACAATATAACGCGCGCAAAAGGCCGCCTAATGTCATTTTATAAATCCGCCGTCGGCGCAGAGTATTTGCCCGGTTATGAACGAGGCGCTGTCGGACGCCAAGAACGCGACGGCTTCGGCAATGTCCTCGGGTCTGCCGAGCCTGCCGAGGGGCGTGTCCTCGGCGAGCATATCAAGCGTTTCCTGCCCGAGCACCTGCACCATATCGGTGTTTATAACGCCGGGCGCAACGCAGTTTACGCGGATGTGAGTCGGCGCGAGCTCCTGCGCCAGCGAACGTGTAAGACCGATTATCGCGTGCTTTGTCGCCGAATACGCGACCTCGCACGACGCGCCGTGCATTCCCCATATCGACGACACGTTCACTATGCAGCCCGAGTGCTCATGCAGCATGCTCGGCAGCACCTCCTGAATCGTATTGAACGCGCCGTTTACGTTCACGTCGAATACCCTGTGCCAGTATTCCTCGCCGATGTCCTGAAAAAGGCTCTGGCGCGCAATGCCTGCGTTGTTGACAAGCAGCGTTACATTGCCAAAGCAGCTTTTCACCGCGCCGACCATTTCACGAACAGCGGCTCTGTCGGCAACGTCGGCCCCGAAGCACATGGCCTCAAGTCCCTCGGCAAGCAGCGCATCGCGAAGTTCCTCGGCCTTATCGCGGCGCTCGATGTAATTTATGCACACGGCGTAGCCGCGCCGGGCGAGCGTCTCGGCGCAGGCCCTGCCGATGCCGCGCGAGGAGCCGGTTATAAGTGCAACCTTTTTCAATGCTCGACCTCACTTGTTCTCAAATTGGCTGGTGTACAGCTCTTTATACAGTCCGCCCTTTTCGAGCAGCTGCTCGTGCGTTCCGCTTTCGACGATATCGCCCTTGTCCATGACAAGGATGAGGTCCGCGTCGCGGATGGTGGACAGGCGGTGGGCAATGACAAAGCTCGTTCTGCCGCGCGCGAGGCGATCCATCGCCTTCTGCACGAGCACCTCGGTTCTCGTATCGACAGAGCTTGTGGCCTCGTCAAGGATTATCATCGGCGCATTTTCTACCATTGCGCGCGCGATGGTCAGCAGCTGGCGCTGGCCTGCCGAAAGACTGCTGCGGTCGTTAAGCTCCGTATCGTAGCCCTTGGGCAGCGTCTTTATGTAGTGGTCAAGACCCACGAGCTTGCACGCGGCCTCGACCTGCTCATCGGTGACGCCGGGCTTGCCATAGGCGATATTCTCGCGATAAGTCCCGTCAAACAGCCATGTGTCCTGCAGCACCATGCCGAACATCGCATGCACGTCGCTGCGGCGCATTTCCGACACAGGCACGCCGTCGATCTTTATCTGCCCGCTCCACAGCTCATAAAAGCGCATGAGCAGGTTTACCATCGTGGTCTTGCCGGCGCCGGTGTAGCCGACTATAGCCACCTTCTGACCCGGCTCTATATCGGCAGAGAAGTCGTGGATTATAGGCTTATCCTCGTCATAGCCGAAGCGCACGTTTTCAAACTCGACCTTGCCGCGAACATGGTCGATGTGCGCGGTACAGCCGCTGTCGTCGGGCATTTCCTCCTCGGCGAGGAAGCCGAACACCCTTTCGCCGGCAGCGCCGGCCGACATGAGGCTGCTGACAGCCTGAGATATCTGGCTCAGGGGGTTGGTAAAGAGCTTTACATAGCTTATAAACGCAATGACCGTGCCGAAGCGGATGGCTCCGCTCATCGTGAGCGTTGCGCCGACGATGCACACGGCGACATAGCCCAGGTTGCCGACAAAGCCCATCAGCGGCATCAGCATTCCGCTGAAAAACTGCGACTTCCACGCGCTGTTGTAAAGATTATCGTTTATGCGGTCGAACTCCTTCTTCGACTGCGCCGTTGCTCCGTAGGCTCTTACGATGTTGTGGCCGGAATACATTTCCTCAACGTGGCCGTTCATATCGCCGAGATTTTGCTGCTGCTGGCGGAAGTACTTGCGCGAGCGCGAAACGATGAAGAACATCAGCACAAAGCCGAGTATCGACGAACCGATCGCCGTCAGCGCAAGGCGGCCGCTGGTCGCAAACATTATTATAGTAACGCCCACGAACTGCACGACAGCCTGAACGAGCGTCGTTATGCTGGAGTTGAGCGCCGAGGATATGGTGTCAACGTCGTTCGTGATGCGGCTGAGAACGTCGCCGACGGTGACCTTGTCGAAGAATTTAAGCGGAAGCTTGTTTATCTTCTGGCTGATGCTCGTGCGCATGCTCCACGCAAGCTTCTGCATGACGGTTATCATGATGTAGCTTGCCGCGCAGGTGACAAGGTTTGCACTTATGTATATTGCTAAAATGATGAGGATGGACTTTATGATAAGGTCCATATCTATGCCCGTTTGCAGTCCGTCGCTGATATTATTGGTCAGATCTGCAAGCTTATCGGGCGCTATGATCGTCAGAAGCGTGCCGACGAGGCTGAAGATGAGCGAAATGACAATGGGCTTGTACCACGGCTTAAGATACCGCAGCAGCTCAAGCATCGAGCTTTTGATGTTTTTGGGCTTTTCGTCGGCGCCTCTTCCCGGTGGTCCGTGTCTCATATGGCAAGTTCCTCCTCCGAAAGCTGGCTGAGCGCGATCTGGCGATAGACCTCGCAGGACTTGAGCAGCTCCCTGTGAGTTCCGATGCCGACCACTCGGCCCTCGTCGAGAACGACGATCCTGTCGGCCGACATGATGGTGCCGATGCGCTGGGCGACGATGAGCTTTGTCTGTCCGGCGGTGCGGTCTTTCAGAGCATCCCTCAGCTCGCGGTCGGTTTTGAAGTCGAGCGCGGAGAAGGTGTCGTCAAAAATGAGTATCTCGCAGTCGCGGCAGAGTGCACGGGCTATGGAAAGGCGCTGCTTCTGGCCGCCGGAGAAGTTTGTGCCGCCGCGCGCCATGTGCGCGTTTTCCTTATCCTCAAGCTCGGAGATGAAGTCTGCCGAGTGCGATATCTCCAGCGCGTCGGTCAGCTTGCTCTTATCCGCGTTTTGGCCGAACGCCACGTTGTCGGCGACGGTTCCCGTGAACATGACCGCCTTCTGCGAGACGTAGCCTATCTTTGCATAAAGCGCTTCGAGGTCGTATTCCTTGACGTTCACGCCGTCAACGAGCACCTCGCCCTCGCTTGCGTCATAAAACCTCGGTATGAGGTTCATGAGCGTCGTTTTGCCGGAGCCGGTGGAGCCGATGAACGCGACCGTTTCGCCCCTGTCGGCTTTGAAGCTCACGTCGCTTATGACGCTGCCGCTGCCGCCGGGATAGGTGAAGCTTACGTTTTTAAACTCGACCGTTCCGCGCACGCCGCCGGGATCGGTGACAGAGCCGCTTACGACCTTAGGCTCGGTAGCAAGCACCTCGCTTATACGCTTTGCGGCCTCCAGCGCGCGCGGCATGATAATAATGACCATGACGATCATGATAAAGCTCATTATGACCTGCATCGCGTAGGACATGAAAACGATCATATCCGCAAAGATACCGACGCGCGCGGCAACGGATGCCGCGCCGTTTATGGCAACGGTATTTATCAGCACCGCGCCTATCCAGTAGATCGACATGTTAAGGCAGTTCATGACAAGGCTCATGAACGGGCTTAAAAGCGTCATGGTGCGGTTTGCAAACAGCGAGTTGTTAAGAAGCTCGGTGTTGACCTTTTCAAACTTCTTTTCCTGATATTCCTCGGCATTGTACGCATGCACGACGCGGATGCCGGTGAGATTTTCGCGCGCGGACTGGTTGAGCGAATCCTGAAGCCACTGGATGCGCTTAAAGCGCGGAAACGTGCGCACGACGGCAACGCTCAGTATCGCAACAAGCAGCACGACCGCGATGCCCGTTGCCAGCGACCACTGCCATGCCTTGCCGGCGATCTTCATTATCGCCCAGACGGCCATGAGCGGCGCCTTGACAACGACCTGAAGCGACAAAACGACCAGCATCTGCACCTGAACAACGTCGTTTGTCGAACGGGTTATAAGGCTCGCGGTCGAAAAAGCGTTTATCTCCTCGAGAGTAAAGCTCTCGACCTTGTAGAACATTTCTTTTCTCAGACGCTTTGAGAAATTCGCCGCGATGCGCGAGGCAAAAAAGCACACCGCGATCGACGAGACAAGACTTCCGAACGCGCACAGCAGCATCATTCCGCCGGCGCTCCAGACATCGCCCATCGCGCTGCCCGGAGTTTCGATAAGCGTCGTTATCTCGGACATATAATCGGGTATCATAAGCTCAAGAACGACCTGAGCACATACAAAAACAAGGCTGAACAGGCAAAACAGCCATTCCTTCGCTCTCAGATACCTGAACAGTTTCAAAAGCTTCAGCATTTAGCGGCAGCATCCTCCTTTTCGCCGGTCTCGCCCTCGCGCAGCTTTTCCTCGATCATGCCCTGTGCAAGAGCGGCGGTCTCCTTCGTTTTGTGTTCCTTGACGTATTCGGCATCAATAACGCCGACAATGTCTATGTATATATTCGTCTTTTTAAGAGGGAAATTGTGAACGACCCTGTCGGTATTGCGCAGCGCAACGCACACGACGGGGACGTTCGCTCTCTGCGCGATCTTGAACGAGCCTGCGTGAAACGGCAGCATATCCTCCTGCTTGCTGCGCGTGCCCTCGGGATAAATGACAACGGAGGCATAGTCCTTGTCGATATACTCGGTCGCCGCCTTGACGGTTTTGAGCGCTTCGCGGTTATTTTCCCTGTCAAGCGGCAGGCAGCCGCACTTGTGCATGACCTTGCCGATGATGGGGATCTTCAGGTTGCCCGGCTTTGATACGAAGGTAAGCTCCTCCTTGGGCATCTTGTGTACCATGACGACGGGATCGGCAAGCGAGCGGTGGTTTGCCACCATAAGATAGCGCGTATCCTTCGGGATAAGCTCCGTTCCTGTTATCGAGACATCCGCGCGCGCATAGAAGCACAGGAGGTCCGCCACGGCGTGCAGATGCCACAGCCAGAATTTCGACGGCTTTTCCTGCGGCTTGCTCTTTCTTATGAAAAGCTCCGTAGACAGCAGCATCACGAGCGCGTACGCAATGTGCGCACCGAAGAAATATTCAAGAAAGCGCAGCAGCAGTATACCCGTTGTTTCCAGGGCATTGACCGTCTGTCCGGCAATGAGCGTGTGCAAAACGGAGCCTCCGGCTCCGATAGCGGCAAATATTTTAAGAAGCATGAACAAGCCTCCCGGTTCGAACTTAAAAATATATGATATTTATTCATTTTACCACGAGTTCGTGATTTTCCAACATTAATTTTTTGAACATTTTAATAATTTTTAACTTTTTAGTTTCAATGTAAAAACACATTTTTCGACTTTTCACGGAAGAATGCCCAAAATCGGGGTAACTTCGTTATATAAATATCAGTGTTTTGACCTTCTTCGGTGCATTTTTGTGTGTTTTGCACACCTTGAGCGCTAAAATCGCGCATCTTTCGTAAAAATTGATAAATTTGTTGAATTTGAACGAAAAGCACGCATTTTAAAATTGATTTTTACCCTACAATAGTATAAAATACATAAACGAGTTGTTAACGGCTTATAAACACCGTGTCCGTTGCGACTCCCAGTTCAGTAATTAATTTAATAGGAGTGAATTTTATGGAATCCCTTAAGTTCCTGGCACCTGCTCTCGCAGTGGTCGCTCTGCTGTTTGCTTTCTATAAGATAGCATTCGTCTCCAAGCAGGACGCAGGTACCGAGCGCATGAAGGAAATCGCAGCGGCTATCAACGATGGCGCAAAGGCTTTCCTTTTTGCAGAGTACAAGATCCTTGCGATCTTCGTAGTCGTTCTGTTTATTGCCATCGGCCTCGGCCTGGGCAGCTGGATCACCGCACTGTGCTTCCTGTTCGGTGCTCTGTTCTCCATCCTCGCAGGCTACATCGGCATGAACGTTGCAACCAAGGCTAACGTCCGCACCGCAAACGCAGCACGCACAAGCGGCATGAACAAGGCTCTGTCGATCGCATTCTCCGGCGGCTCTGTCATGGGCATGTGCGTTGTCGGCCTCGGCCTTCTCGGCGCATCCGTCCTGTTCCTCATTTTCGAGGACACCAACGTTCTGTTCGGCTTCTCCCTCGGCGCAAGCTCGATCGCTCTGTTTGCCCGTGTCGGCGGCGGTATCTACACCAAGGCTGCTGACGTCGGCGCAGACCTCGTCGGCAAGGTCGAGGCAGGCATCCCCGAGGACGACCCCCGCAACCCTGCAGTTATCGCAGATAACGTCGGCGACAACGTAGGCGACGTTGCAGGCATGGGCGCTGACCTGTTCGAGAGCTATGTCGGCGCTATCATCTCCGCAATGACCCTCGGCGCAGTTGTCGTTGCCGAGTTCGGCGATCTGTCCGTTATCTTCCCGCTGGTCATCGCGGCATGCGGTATCCTCGCATCCGTTATCGCTACCTTCTTTGTCCGCGGCAAGGAAGGCTCCAACCCCCACAAGGCACTGAAGATGGGCTCGTATGTTTCCGCCCTTCTCGTTGTTATAGCCGCCATCATCCTCAGCAAGGTCATGCTCGGCAGCTACGGTCCTGCTATCGCGATCGTTGCAGGTCTGGTCGTCGGCCTCGTTATCGGTATCGTTACCGAGGTCTACACCTCCGGCGATTACAAGTTCGTTAAGAAGATTGCTCAGCAGTCCGAGACCGGTTCGGCAACCACCATCATCTCCGGCACCGCAGTCGGCATGATGTCCACCTGGGTCCCCGTCATCCTCATCTGCGTAGGCATCTTCCTTGCTTACAAGTTTGCAGGCCTGTACGGCATTGCTCTTGCGGCAGTCGGCATGCTCTCCACCACCGGCATCACCGTCGCGGTTGACGCTTACGGCCCCATCGCCGACAACGCCGGCGGCATCGCAGAGATGAGCGGCCTTGACCACTCCGTGCGCGAGATCACCGACAAGCTCGACGCAGTCGGCAACACCACCGCAGCAATGGGCAAGGGCTTCGCGATCGGCTCTGCCGCTCTGACCGCACTTGCTCTGTTCGTTTCCTTCACCCAGGCTACCGGCCTGACCGCAGACCAGGTCGCACTGACCAGTCCCACCGTCGTTATCGGTCTGCTCATCGGCGGCATGCTCCCGTTCGTGTTCTCGGCAATGACCATGGACTCCGTTTCCAAGGCCGCTTACAGCATGATCGAAGAGGTTCGCCGTCAGTTCCGCGAGATCCCCGGTATCATGGAAGGCAAGGCAAAGCCCGACTACAAGACCTGCGTTGCTATCTCCACCACCGCTGCTCTTAAGGAAATGCTCGTTCCCGGCATCATGGCAGTCGTTGCACCTCTGGCAGTCGGCCTCATCCTCGGCTCGACCGCTCTTGCAGGTCTGCTGGCAGGCTCCCTCGTTTCCGGTGTTATGATGGCAATGTTCATGTCCAACGCCGGCGGCGCATGGGATAACGCAAAGAAGTACATCGAGGAAGGCCACCACGGCGGCAAGGGCAGCGATGCTCACAAGGCAGCCGTCGTCGGCGACACCGTAGGCGATCCGTTCAAGGATACCTCCGGCCCGTCGATCAACATCCTCATCAAGCTCATGACTGTCGTTTCCACCGTTTTCGCAGCTATCTTCACTGCAAACGGCCTGTTCTGATAATCAAAAAGCTCACCGCCTTGCATCCATAGAATATAGGATGCAGGGCGGTTTTTACACTTTAATCATACTTTATTAACAAAAAAGCGCGGTTTTTATGGCATAATAAGCGCAGTTCATAATACAAATGCGCCCGGCTTGACAGTGGGTGTATAATATTATGGTAAACTAAAAGTATTGGAGATCATTATGCTGAAGATAAAAATGAAAAAGTTTTTTGCTTTCGCGATGGCTCTGGTCATGACGATGAGCGTTATGCTCTCGTGCATGTCCGTTTCGGCTTTTGCCGTGTCGCAGTCGGAGATAGACGCGCTCAAGTCTCAGAAGTCTCAGCTTTCGAGTCAGAAGAGCAGCCTCCAGTCTACGATCAACTCTCTTCAGAGTCAGCAGAGTGACCAGATAGCGCTGAAAAACGCGCTTGACGAGAAAAACGCCATCACCGTAAAGCAGATCCTTAATCTAAACGAGCAGATAGATCTGCACACCGAGCTTATCGAGCAGAAGACCGCCGAGGTCGAGGAAGCTCAGAAAGTTGCTGACGCTCAGCTTGAAAAATACAAGGTTCGCGTTCGTGCAATGGAGGAATCGGGCAGATACAATTATTTCGAGGTTCTGTTCGGCGCCAGCAGCATCGGCGAGTTTTTGAGCCTTATTGATGATATCGGCGATATCATGAAAAGCGACAAGGAACTTGAGGATGCTTACCGCCAGTCCGTTGACGACCTCAAGGCCGTAAAGGCAGAGTATGAGCAGGCCAAGGCCGAGATGGAAGACAGCAAGGCAGAGCTTGAGACTCTCAAGGCCCAGCAGGAAAAGGACATCGCCCAGGCCAATGCTGTTATCGCTTCGCTTCAGGGCGATATAAGATCCAACTCCTCGCTGCTCAGCGAGCTTTCCGCGCAGGAAAAGGCTCTTAACGCCGACATTCAGGCGAAGATCGCCGAGCTGAACAAACAGCAGCAGCAACAGCAGGGCGGCGGAAGCAGCGGCGGCGGAAGCACTGTCGGCACCGGAAACCTCGTTTGGCCGAGCTACTGCACCTACATAACAAGCCGTCAGGGTCCGCGCACCCACCCCATCACGGGCGAGTACAAAAACCACGGCGGCACCGACATCGCCGCAAGCTACGGCAGCGCGATCTACGCAGCCGACTCCGGCACGGTAGTGCGCTCGGCCGACGGCTGGAACGGCGGCTGGGGCAACTACGTCATGATCGACCACGGCAACGGCATGCAGACGCTTTACGCGCACATGTCCTCGCGCGCAGTCTCCGTCGGCCAGACCGTTTCACGCGGCCAGACCATCGGCTATGTCGGCTCGACCGGCATGTCAACCGGCCCGCATCTGCATTTTGAGATGTACATAAACGGCTCGAGGATCGATCCGCAGACGCGCTATCCCGGCGTAAGCTTCACTTACTCGGCAAACGCTTGATGTAAATACGCATAAAAAATCCCGAAGGAAAATTCCTTCGGGATTTTCTTATATTCATTAGGGATGGGGCTTACCCTCACGGTAGGCCGCCATGATATCGCGGAAAACCTCGCCGTTGGAGGGCGGAGTCCAGGTGATGGCGTTTGCACCGGCATCAATGGTCTTCATGATGCTCTCTTCCGTCGGGCCGCCGGTAGCAATGACCGGAACATCGGGGTGTGCGTCCTTTATCCTGCGGACCAGATCCGGCGTATCTGCCGCCGCGGAGACATTGAAGATATCCGCACCGGCCTTCAGGCGGGCTTCAAAATCCGTTTCCTTTCTCGCGACCGTCACTACCACGGGGATATCCACAGTGTGACGCACGAGCGACAGCACCTCGTTCGAGGTAGGGTCATTGAGCACGACGCCGGTCGCGCCCTGCATCTCGGCAAACATGGCAAGGTTTATCGCCCTCTGCCCCTGCGTGAGTCCGCCGCCGACGCCGGAGAACACGGGGATATCCGCCGCGGTGAGCAGCGCCTGGGTTATCACGGGCTGCGGCGTGAAGGGATACACCGCCAGGATCGCGTCGGCGTTGACGTTTCTGATGATGCTCAGATCGGTCGAGAACACGAGCGATTTGATGCGCTTTCCGAAAACGATTATACCGCTGCACTTATAAATGCATTCGGGCACACGAAGTGCGAACTTACGCAGCGTACCATCAACTCGGTTGGGCAGTTTTTTCTCAATTGATACTTCGTCATGCATAATTTTCACTCTCCAATATTCTTTTAAATGCCTCGGCTCCGACAAGCAGCACTTCCTCATCGAAATCAAATTTGCTGCTGTGCAGAGGGGCTCCTCCCCTGCCGCCGTTCACGCCGAGGAACATGAACATACCTTCGACTTCCTGCTGATATTCGGCGAAATCCTCCGCCGCCATGACAGGCTCGACGAGAACGACATCGTTCATCGAATCGAGCACCGTGTAAAATTTCTCGACCAGTGCACGCGGATTTGCAACATAGGGATAGTGAACGATAGTCTGCATGGAGATGCCGGCTCCCGTTGCCATCTCAAGACCCTTGAGCAGTGCAATTATCTGACGCATGAGCTTATCGTAAAGCTCGTTGCTGAAAACGCGCAGAGTTCCGCTCATGGTGACCTCCTCGGCAATGACGTTGTGCGACGTTCCGCCGACGATCTTGCCGAGGGTCAGCAGTGCATCCTGATGCGGATCGACGTCGCGCGTTATGACCGACTGTATCATAGTTATAAGCTCGGCTGCGACTACGATCGCGTCAATGCCCATCTGCGGCGTTGACGCATGGGCGCTTTTGCCGTGGACCTTGATCTCAAAATCGCTTGTCTGCGCCATGAGGTTTGACCATCGTATGCCGATCTTGCCGCTCGGCACGGTCGGCCAAAGATGCAGCCCGTAGATGCGATCGACCTTTGGCGAAACGAGCGCACCCTCGTCGATCATTTTTCGTGCGCCGCCCCAGCCCTCTTCGCCGGGCTGGAACAGCAGCACGACGTTGCATTTGAGCTTATCGCGGTTGAGCGATATCCACTTTGCCAGAAGCAAAAGGATCGTCATATGTCCGTCGTGGCCGCAGCCGTGCATCACGCCCTTGTTGCGCGAGCGGAAGCGGAATTTATTCTCCTCAGTGTTTTTCATCCCGTCCATATCGGCGCGGAAGGCTATCGTGCGGTCAGCGCCCTTGGCGTAAAACACCGCCTTTAGTCCCACTTCGGCGAGCACCTTCAGCTCATCGGGGCGGCATGCTTCAATTATCGGCTTTATGTATTCGTGCGTTTTGTGAAGCTCGAAGCCGATCTCGGGTATTCTGTGCAGGTCGCGGCGTATCTTGACGCAGTCGTCCTTCATGCTGAGTATCTGTTCGCTTATCTGCATTTAGTTATTTCTCCGTTGCAATAAGTATCTTGTATCCCTCGTTTTTTATGCGCACATCCGACTTTTCCTTGCAAAGCCTGTACGCAACATATGCGTCGCCGCACGCGCCGGTGAGGCTGACGATGAATATCACATAACACTGCCAGAACAGCTTGTCGGGCAGAGCTATCATCAGTATGAGCAGCACAAGGCAGACCGCAGCCGCCGGAGCAAGGCTCATTATCAAGTAGCTGCGCTTATCCAGCCAGCACTTGTATTCTATATATGCGCTCATCCTGCCGCGCACGACGCGCGCAGGCTTGCCGGTGAGCTTGCCGATGATAATACATTTTAAATGTTCCTGCCCGACAAGGCAGAAAGCCGTTATCAGCATGATGAGCACGAATCTTCCCAACAGCGCAAAGGCTCCCGATGCGTCAAACAGCAGGCTTATGTCTTTTAAAAAGCAGCAGACCACCGTGAGCGCCACGGCGACGGCCGCGGCTGCGGCATACAGCCGAAGGCTCAGCTTTTTATCGCCGTCAAGGTCTATCGTCCCGGTCGTGTATCCCGAGGGCAGCTTGTTTTCAAACGTCATAGTCACCGCATTTCCGGCAGCGGTATGCTCTTATTGAGCAGGACCTTGCCAAAACACATGAGCGTTATGCCCGAGCTTGCAGAGACGGTCACATCGGCGTCGCTCCTGTCGCGGTTTGCCGAGAAAAGATAGACGTTTCCGCTGTAATCCTGGCAATACTGCTTGCACTTCATGTCGCCGTCAACGAAGAACAGGCCGACGTCGCCGTCGTGGATAATGGCTCCGCGCTTGCACAGCGCAACATCTCCGTCGTGGATATACGGCTCCATACTGTCGCCTGCTATGCGCACGGCAAAATCGGCAGCGCTGCCTTTTTCGACCGCATAGTCCTCATAATCGTCGCCGAGGGCGGGCGATGCGTAGCCTGCCGCGGCCGGGGTGAGGTAAAGAGGTATTATCTTGCTTTCGGGCGAATTTACGCTCGGCTTTTCCTCGCGGCGCGACAGCTCATGGTCGATGACCATATTTACAAGCTCCCTGCCGCTTTCGCTCAGCCGCCTGTATTTGCCGATAAACTGCCACTCGCGCAGGTCCGGCATTTTCGGCAGCGCATTATCCTCGCACAGCCGCTCGACCGGAACGTTGAGCAGCTTGCAGATATGCATCATCATGTCGAAATCGACTTTCTGATTATCGCGCTTTACCATGCTGTAAAGCGTCTGTGCGGAAACGTTCAGCCTCCGGGCAAGCTCGCTGATGCTTATGCCCTGCTCCTGAAGTATCTCCTTGAGCATCGAGCCTCTCAAGCAGCACACCTCCTACATTACATTAAGTATAGCATAGCATCCTGCAAAGATTATGTCAAGGAATAAGCTATTTTATTAAAATTATGTGTATGCGGATTTGACACGGGGCACCATATTGGCGTATCATTTTGACGTATAAACATTTACCCTCGCGTTTGGAGTGAAAGTAATGAAGCATAAGGATATCCGCCGCGACATGCACCGCATTGCGCTCGAGCGTGAGCTGCTCTGGCTCGGCATAGCGCTTGCGCTGTACATTGCCGCCTCGGCAGTTGGCGCCGTATATGTCAATCTGCCTAAATGGGCAACGCTCATTTTGGCGATCGTGCCCATTGTCGTTGCCGCAGTCACGCCGCTGCGCAATTCTTTAGGAAAAATTCTCGGCGGCAAGATACTGTCGTATGAGCTGCTGATCGTTCTCGCCTGCTCTGGAACGGCCTGCATGCAGAATTTTAACGAGGCGTTTTTCGTGCTCGTCGCGTTCGACGCCGGCAGCTGCTTTGAGCACATCTTTGCAGGCAAAAACCAGAAGCGCACCCCGTATCTCGCCTTTCTGCGGCCCGAATACGTCGCGGTCGAGCAGGACGGCAGGATGAACATGGTCGACCCCGTGCGCATACGTCCGGGAACGGTCATGACCGTCGGAAAAAACGAGCTTATTCCGCTCGACGGAATAGTGGTTGACGGCAGCAGCTCGGTCGATGCCTCGGCCTACACCGGCGACAGGCAGCCGATCGACGTCGGCGTGGGCAACGAGGTCGTTTCGGGCTGCGTAAACCTCGGAAACACGCTGAAGATCCGCGTCACGGGGCTTTACAACAACTCGACTCTCGTTCGCGCCTCGCAGGCGGTCGAAAGCGCGCCCAAGAGCGTTTCGCGCCGTGAAAAGCGCTTTGCCGGCATATCGAAGCTGTTCACCCCCATAGTGATCGCCCTTGCAATAGCGCTGGTCATCATCCCGTCGATCATCACCGGCGAATGGCTCGACTGGGCGCACAGGGCGCTGATCTTCCTCGCCGCCGCTTCGTTTGCTCAGCCGCTTATCGTCACGTCCATGGCCTATTTTGCCGGACTGAGCACTGCGGTCGGGCACGGCATTATCATCCGCGGCAAGAGCGGGCTTGAAGCCCTTGCGGACTCGGCAACTGTCGTCATGGACAAGACCGGAACCGTCACCGAGGGCAGCTTTTCCGTCACCGGCGTTGAGCCGAAGGGCATCAGCAGCGCAGACCTCGTTTCCCTCGCAGCCGCGGCCGAGAGCTATTCAAACCACCCGATCGCGCTTTCGCTGCGCAGAGCGAGCACAACGGTCATCGATCCCGAGCATGTCACAAACGTGCGCGAGCTTGCCGGGCGCGGCATTGAAGCCGATGTTTACGGCAGACGCGTTCTCGTCGGCAACACGGCGCTTATGAACTCGAACGGAATTAAGTGCGACCGCACCGACAGGCATCTGTCCGTTGTTCACGTCGCCGCCGGCGGCATTTACTACGGTTATATCATCATCGACGACAGGGTCAAGGACGGCGCAAAGGACGCCGTACGCGAGCTGTACGACGCAGGCATCGAAAAGGCCGTGCTCCTGACCGGCGACACCGAGCGCGTCGGCAAGGCCGTCGGGCGCGCCCTCGGCGTTTCGGATGTTATGACCGAGCTTCTGCCCGAGGACAAGGTGGTTGCCGTAGGCGAGCTGCTGCGCGAAAAGCATGCAGGCAAGCTCGCGTTCGTGGGCGACGCGGTGAGCGACGCATCGGTCATCTCAAAGGCCGACGTCGGCGTTGCGATCGGCGCATTGAACCCCCGTGCGGCAGCGTCGAGGTCTGACATACTCATTATGAGCGACGATATACGCAAGCTGCCGCTGGCCATGCGCATATGCAAAGCGGCATCGCGCACCGTAAGGCTGAGTCTGCTGCTCGCCATTGTCGTAAAGCTTGCGGTGCTGCTGCTCGCAGCCCTCGGAAGCATAGGAATGATCGCAGCCGTCACGGCGGACACGCTGACATTTATGCTGACGGTCGCCGGCGCATACAGGATATACAAGGTGAAATGAGGCCTATGAATACATATGATTTTGACAAAACGATCTTCTACCCCGATTCATCCGTGACCTTCGTCAGGTGGTATATGCGCCGCCATCCGTTTGCGCTGCTGTGCTGGCTGCCGAGGATGGCCGTGATCGGGCTTGCTTATCTTTTAAAGCTCATCCCCAAGGAAAAGCTCAAGGAGAACATATTCAGCTTTGTGCGCCGCATCGACGATATCGACGCCGTTTTGAAGGTCTATTGGGACGAGCACGAGAGCCGGATCGCACCGTGGTACCGCGCGCAGCACAGGCCGGACGACATTGTGATCTCGGCCTCTCCCGAATTTGTCGTAAAGCCCATGACCGACAGGCTCGGCATCGAGCTTATCGCCTCGCCGATGGATAAGCGCACGGGCAAAATGTACGGCCGCAACTGCCACGGCGAGGAAAAGGTGCGCAGGTTCTATGCCGCTCACCCCGGCGCCGTGACCGAGGCGTTTTACTCCGACTCTCTGTCCGACACGCCCATGGCGCGCATCGCTCAGAGGGCCTATCTCATCATCGATAAGGGGCAGACCCCCGTTCCCTGGCCGGAAGAAAAATAAAGCGTCCGCCTTGACATTAAACAAGGCAGACGCTGTAACAGGCATAAAAAGTGTGCTGCGGCAAGCGCTTAGCTCAGTATGTGATCGTAATTAAACGAACCTGAAAACCGTCACTTGGCAGAGTGGCGGTTTTTGCTTTTTCAGTGACACGTTAAACCCCTGTGCAATTTTCTGCACAGGGGGCGTTTTTTATTTGCTTTCTTCTCCGCTTTCCACGAAAATCCGCTCTGCTTCTTTCTGCGCGCCTTGAAGCGTCTGCAATGCGTCATCGCTTCGCCCTTCTTTTAAGGCATTGACGGCATCCGTCATACGGTTAAACATCATAAAATACAGCTTTTTATACATGATCGCTCCTCCGTTTACTGAGTCATTTGTGAGTCATAATTGATTTATAAATGAGTCGACTTTACACATAATAATAGAATGCAGATATAATTTTGTCAACAACATAATCGGAGGATTTTCCAATGCCGCTTGACGAAAAAGCCCGTTATACAATGAGAATAGATCGTGATCTGCTTGAGAAATTCGGCTATATAGCCGAATATGAGGGCAGAACGAAAAATCGCGAGCTTGAGCAGATGATAAAGCGCCGCGTTGCGGCATTTGAAAAGGAGTTCGGAGAAATCGAGCTCTGATATATACAAAAGCCGACCCCCTGTGCAATTTTCTGCACAGAGGGTCGTTTTTCATACAGCAATATCGAGCATGCGGCATATCATGACCGCCGCCTGAGCGCGGGTCGCGCCGCTGTCCGGCAGGAGCAGGCCGCCGCCGACGCCCTTGACTATGCCCAGCGCGCATGCGGCGTTAAGCTCCGTGCGCATGGACTCGTTGACGGCTCCGGCATCGGAAAAGCCCGAGAGCACATCCTCAAGCTCGCTTATATCCTTGCCGCTTAGCACAAGATACCTTGTCATCATGCAGCCAAGCTCGGCGCGGCTTATGCTCCTGCCGGGGCGGAGCGCGCCGTCCTCATAGCCTCGCATTATGCCGTTTTCGCACGCCCACAGCAGCGCGTCACGGCACCAGCTGCCGACCTCGGAAGCGTCGGAAAAATCAAGCTCACCGCTGACCTCGGGCTGCCCTGCCGCGCGGTAGAGCGCTGTTGCGAGCATTGCGCGAGTAAGGCCGACATTCGGCGAGAAAACGTTTTTTGCCGTTCCGTTCAATATGCCCTCGGCCGCGACGCGGTCAACGTCATTGTAAAACCAGTCGCCGGGCTTAACATCCGCAAACAGATTGCCGCGCGCGGTAACGGTCATGCTCGTCTCGTCCGAGCGGATGCCGTTCCACTTCACGACGCTCACCGCGCGAATAACGGTGCCGCCGGGCACATAAAACGCACCCGTGTACTTTTTCGCGTTTGACGGCGTGGGCATGCTGCCGTCGAGCGTGTAGTATACGCTGCCGCGCGCATCGCCGGAGAGGGTAACGCGCATGCCGCTTTCGCCTTTTTCAAGACTAACAGCCGGCTTTGCAATTCCGGCGGCGGTGCCGTTTTTGCCGGGATAGGCGTTAAAGTATATCTTGCCGTTTTCAAGGCTTATTCCGCGGCGCATGAACATTTCGCTCAGCGTCACAAATTTATAGCCCTGCGCCTGAAGCGTGTCGATAGCGCGCAGCGCAGCCGTGACGGAGGTCGAGTGCGTGTCGTGCAAAAGTGCAATTGAGCCGTCGCGCGCCTGCTTTATAAACTCGCGATAAACGGAGTCTGCGTTCTGGCTTTTCCAGTCGTATGTGTCCATCGACCAGAAGAAGCACGGCGTGTTCGCGGCCTTGAGGACGCGCTGATTATAGTCGCCGTAGGGCGGACGGAGCATGTAGCTGAAATTCTGGCCGATGGCCTTGTCGAGTATCGCGTCGGTTTTCTGAAGCTCCTGGCGGATCTGCGCATCGGTCTTTGTCGTCATCGCCGGGTGATCATAGGTGTGGCTCGCTATCTCGTGACCCTCCTGCCAGGCGCGTTTGACAAGGCCGGGGCTGCGCTCGGCCATCTGGCCGACGAGGAAGAAGGTGCAGTGCGCGCCGCGCGCCTTGAGTCCGTCAAGGAGCCGGGCGGTGTTGCTGCTCGAGGGGCCGTCGTCAAAGGTGAGAGCAATGAGCTTATCTCCGTCGGCGCTCGCCGATACCGGCAAAGCTCCCACTAACATCAGCACGGCAAGAAACGCCGCGGCAAGCTTTCTGAATTTTTTCATATTTTAAAACCCCAATTTGACCATATTCTTGTCGTTTGCAAAGCTTGACATCTCGCAGACGAAAAGTATCTCGTCAGCGCCTTTATCCGCGGCAAGCTGCTTTGCCGAGCCCATGTAATAGCGCAGATCGAGCATGATTATATTCTCGTAATCGGCCGTGAGGAACGGCACGAGGCTGTTTGCAAACGAGTCTTTTATAATAAGCAGCGTTTTGCCGTTATTGCAGCCGCCTGTTATGGTCGTCTCGCCGTAGTTTCCGCCGAGAAAGACCTTGTATTTATCCTTTTCTCCGGCAGCGGACATATCGTAAAGCGGTATCTCCTTCCCGTCGGCCGTGACCTTCAGGTTATCCGACACCGGGGAGATGTAAACACCGTCGCACTTTGCCGCCGGGTCGAGTGTCTTTGAATAGGTCGTGCCGAGGAAGCTGTCACTGAAAAGCTCGGGGGATGCTTCGTACTTTCCGTCCGGCAGCAGCGCTTTATAAGCCGTGTGCGCGCCGTACCATGTCCAGTGGTGGTCGGTGCGGTAATACACCTGCTGCTGGGTCTTTGCCTCGCTCAGCGCGGTATACAGGTCGGGAAAGCTCACGTCCGGCATTGCGCTTTTGACCGTGTTATAAAGCTTTTCGGCGTCATACATCTGCGCGTGCGCCGGGAGCTTATCGCTCATGACCGTGCCCGTTGCCGGAACGAGCAGCATCGTTGTTTTCACTCCGCACGACTGCACGAAGTCGGAAACAAGCCCGATATTGCGCCGCAGATTTGTTTCATCGACCTTGTCGGGCGTGATCTTTTCCATGTAATATCCGTCCGAGCCGAGGTACGCGCCGCCTACATCCTTGAAGCCTGCAAGCTTTTTGACCTGCGAGCCGAGCTGCGTCCATGTGTCGCGCGCCGGGAACTGATCGGAGATATAGTCGGTTATTTTATTCTGAAAGCTGCCGTCGAGGATGCTGTCAAACGTGAGCTTGGGCGCGGTTTGCAGCATGCGGTTTTCGTTGTCGGAAAACGTCCTGTCCTCCCCGGCGAACACAAACGCCGCAGGGAGAATTATGACGGCAAGGAACAGCGCGATGAGCGCTATGTGGAATTTTTTCATTACGCTCACCTCTTAGAATCTAAAGTAAAGGAAGGGATTGTAGCTGTCGCCGATAAGCAGGATCATGCTCAGTGCCAGAAGTGCTATCGTCATAACGCTTTTGATCGTAAAGGCCGCTTTTTCGTTCATTGCGCCCGTTGCGGAGAGGAAAAGCCTCTTCGGAAGCTCGGTGGAGGCAACGCAGCAGATGATCAGGAGCGCCGCCTTTGTAAAAAGCGTGTACACATCCATGCCGCCTACGGCTCCGTTTGCCCCGAACATCGAGCCGAGGTACGGCAGGAGAACGCCGACGTCGTCGCTTGCGAATATGACCCAGCCGATGACGATCAGCAGCAGCGCATACACATGGCGGAAAAGCTTCGGCAGCTTATCCAATGCTTTGAGCAGAAACAGCTTTTCTATAAACAGGATCACGAAGTAATACAGGCCCCACATGACGAAGTTCCAGCCCGCTCCGTGCCAGAAGCCGGTGAGCGACCAGACGATCAGCAGGTTCAGTGCCTGACGGGCAAGGCCGCAGCGGTTGCCGCCGAGTGGAATATAGAGATATTCCTTGAACCACGTGCTCAGCGTGATATGCCACCTGCGCCAAAAGTCTGTTATGGACACGGACTGATACGGATAGCGGAAGTTTTCGGGGAACTTGAAGCCGAACATCCTGCCGAGACCGATAGCCATATCCGAATAGCCGGAAAAGTCAAAATATATCTGGAAGGTATACGCTATCGCACCCGTCCACGCCATCAGCGCCGAGACGTCGCCGCCAAGGGCGTATATTTCCGACCACACCGCGCCCATCTGGTTTGCAAGCAGCACCTTTTTGCCGAGGCCGACAACGAAGCGCATAACGCCCTCGGAAAAGTCGGCCGTAGTCACGCTGCGCTCGGCAAGCTGATCCTGCACGTCGGCATAGCGGACTATGGGGCCTGCTATGAGCTGGGGGAACATGGTGATGTACATGCCGAAGTCGATGAGGTTTTTCTGCACCCTGACATCGTTGCGATAAACGTCGATGGTGTAGCTCATCGCCTGGAAGGTGTAAAATGAAATGCCTATGGGCAGCGCGATCTTGAGAAGGTCAAAGCTTGAGCCGAATATCGCGTTTACGTTCGTTATGATAAAGTCGGTGTATTTAAACACGCTCAGCAGTCCGAGGTCAATGACGACCGACAAAACGAGCAGCAGCTTCATGCGCTTTTTCCTGCCGCGGTTTTTGTCCATGAGACGGCCGAAAATGTAGTTGACCAGAATGGAGAATATCATCAGGAAAACGTACTTCGGCTCGCCCCATGCGTAGAACACAAGGCTGACTATCAGCAGAAACAGGTTTCGCCCCTTCTTCGGGCAGATATAGTACCCCAACAGGACAAGGGGCAAATAAACGCACAGGAATATCGTACTGCTGAAAACCATGTATGTCTCTCCGTTTACTTAGTGAATTCTTTGAACGCTGTCTCCGCGTTCTGCGGCGCGTCGCTCATTATAAGCAGAACGCAGTCGCCGTCGGTTTTTACAACGGCGCTTTCGGCGCGCTGCACCTGCTGCGGCTCATAGGTCTTGTACATCTGCACGCGCGACCGGACATGCTCGCGCAGACTGTCGGCCATGGCGGAAGCGTCGGACTTATCCTTGAGCTGCACCACAGCGATCTCGTACGCCATGCCGTCGGCGGCATAGGCGAGGAAAAAGCCGTGAATTTTATTATACCCCAAATCGGATATGTATGAAAAGGCCTTTTCGGCATTTTCATCCCAACCGCGAGATTTATTATTGACTTGTGCAAAGGTCATTCGACCCGCGCACAGGTCATTTTTTATTTTCGGACGCGGAAAGAAGGTGAAAATATGCCGAAGCAGTTCAAAACGGTCGAGTTCGAAGACCGGAAGAAGATCGCGACCATGTACGCGGCCGGGGCGATCGCCGCCGACATAGCCCGGCAGATCGGAGTGTCGGCGACCACCATTTACGCCGAGTTAAAGCGCGGCCAGGACGGCGTCACCCTGGACAAGAACTTCCGGCCAGCCTACGACCCCGAACTGGCCCAGAAGCGCGTCCAGGAAAATCTTCGACGACGCGGAAGAAAGAAAGGAGCGGAGCAGACATGACTGAAACCTGTGGACGTTGCGGCCGGCGCTTGAAGAATCCGGTTTTCCGCGAAATCGGCTACGGCCGGACGTGCGCCGCGAAAATGGGGATCGCCGTCCCGGCGAAGCGAAAGCCGAAGACGCCGGCGGCCGTGGAAGCTGACCAGGACGGCCGGCACACGGAAGGACGGTGACAGCCTTGAAGTGGTCGATCACCACCCAGGAGCGAAACGCCCTGGCGAAACACATCTGGGCTGTATCTGGTGGACCATCAACAAAAACCAGCGACTGATCAACGCGGTCGGCCTGGACGACGAAGACGTCTTCCAGCAGTTAGCGATCCGCATGATCCGCGCGGTCGAGAACTACGACCCCGACAAGGGGAAGGACCTGGAACAGCACATCTTCGCACAACTGCAATATGAAGTCCTGAACTGCAAGGACGCCGCGAAGGTGTACGGAATCAAGGGCGCGCCGTATGGAGCGCGGGGCCTGACCGTGTCCCTGGACGCCCTGGTCGAATCTGGCTGTCAGATTTGCGGGGGGGGGGGGGGCTTAAATGCCTAAATTCAAAACCGTGTGCGGCGTGATCGCCTTCGTCATGTTCTTCGTCATGCTGGGGGCCGTCGGAGCCGTCGAGAACGACGCCCTTCCCCTTCTGCCCGGCGCGGTCCGCATTTTCGCGGCCCTGGGCCTGTGGGTCCTGTTTTCCTACCTTGCCGGCGCGTTCGACTATTCCCAGGAAAGGAGTGAACCCCGTGAAGTACAGCGCGAAAACCCTGACGCCCGTCCAGGTCGGACAGGTCGTGAAGGCCCTGGTCCTTCTGGGCGCGCGAAAAATTATCGTTGAAGAAGTGGAAAAGGACCGCTTCGTCGTCACCACAACAACCGAAGCGGCCCATTCCAAAAAAGCCTAACTGCATTATAGCAGGGAAAGGAACGGTTTTCAATATGCCGAAACTGAATTTTTATGACACTGACGCCGTGAAGGCGTTTACCCTGGACGTTCTGGTCGACAACGCGGAACTTCGCCGGGACCTGGACTTCGAGCGCCGCCAGAGCGCGGCCGGCTGGGAGTCCGCGAGAGAGCAGAGAACGCGCGCCGAGAAGGCGGAAGCCGCGATCGCCGCCGCCGTGTCGACCCTGACCAACCTGTCGGAAGCCCGCCAGGCCGGCGTCGAAGTCGGCTGGCGTGACGTGGACCGGGCCGTCGCTGACGTCCTGGACCTTCTGAAAGGGGGCGAAACGAAGTGAACGTCAGTCTGTACGAGATCAGCGCCGACTTCCTGAAAGCCCTGGACGGCCTGGAAGTGGACGAAGAAACCGGCGAGATCACGAACTTCGACGCCGTCGAAGCCCTGAACGCCCAATTCGAGGACAAGGCCGAAAGTGTGGCCTGTTACATTAAGAACCTGACCGCCTTCGTCGCCGACCTGAAAACCGAGGAAGACGCCCTGGCCGCCCGCCGGAAGACGGCGGAACGCCGGGTCGACAGCGTGAAGAAGTACCTCACTTCGTGCATGGAGTCTGTCGGCAAGGACAAGGTCGAAACCGCGAAGGCGCGGATCAGCTTCCGGAAGTCTGTCCAGGTCCAGATCGACGACGAAAAGGCCCTTCCGGCTGACTACGTCACGACCACCGTGACCACGAAGCCGGACAAGACCGCGATCAAGAAGGCGATCCAGGCCGGCCAGGACGTGACCGGGGCTTCCCTGGTCGAGAACCGGAACATTCAGATCAAGTAAGGGGGGGGCGGATCACATGGCAGAGAAGAAGACGGCTGGACAGGTGGCGGAGCCTACCACCCCGGCCCCCGAAACCGCCCAGGACCCGCCGGCGGCACCTGTGGCCCCGGCGACTGTCCAGAAGGAAATCCCCCTTCTGACGGAAAAGGACATCGAATGTCGGGTCCAGAGCGTCAGCAGAGCGAAGACCGGCAAGGTCGGCGCGGTCCTGTTGCTTTACAAGGACGCGCGGGTCGATATGCGGATTCTGGACCAGGTCTTCGGCCCTGGGAACTGGCAGAGAACCCACGAAGTGATCAACGGGAACCTGTTCTGCAATATCGACATCTGGGACCCGGAGAAGCGCGCCTGGGTCCGGAAACAGGACGTCGGCGTCGAGAGCAACACCGAGAAAGAGAAAGGCCAGGCGTCGGACGCCTTCAAACGCGCCGGCTTTAACGTGGGGATCGGCCGCGAACTTTATACCGGCCCCTTCATTTACGTCGAACTGGCGGACAATGAGTTCTATTCCGAAGGCCAGCAGAACGGCCGGAAGGAAGTCCTGAAATGCTATTCGAACACCCGCTTCAAGGTCACGCGCGTCGCCTACAACGACCGCCGGGAGATCGTCGACCTTGTGATCGTCGACCGGAACGGGAACGTCCGCTTCGACATGAATAAACGGGTCGAGGGACCGCCCCAGACGCCCCAGGGCGGCCAGAGAGCGCCGGCCCAGGGAAACACCCAGGGGCAGACCAGACAGGCCCCCAGGAGCCACCAGGGCGCGCCAGCGGCGACGCCAGCGCCCCAGGCAGAGAACGGGGCCGTCTGCCCGATCTGTGGGAAACCGATCACGAAGGCCGAACAGGACTATTCCCTTCGCAAGTATGGCCGGGAAGCCTGTCGGACCTGTCAAAAAGCATTGTAAAGGGGGGTGGCAAGTGTGCCGAGCCGCATAATCAAAGAATCAATCACCACCAGCGAATCGCTGTCGGAAGTCAGCGCGGAAGCCGAACGCCTTTTCTGGCGACTGGTGGTCAAGGCGGACGACTTCGGCCTGTACTATGGAAATCCGCGAATCCTGGCGTCTATGTGCTTCCCGCTGGACCCGCCGAAGGAACAGAGAATCCGCGCATGGCTGGACGAACTGGTCGCCGCCGGCATGGTGGGGACCTACACGTCCGACGAGGACGGGAAGAAGTACCTGAAACTTCTGTCCTGGGACCGTCACCAACAGCAGAGAGCAAAGAAAAGCAAGTTCCCCCTTCCTGTTGCATTTGATAACACTTGCAATCACAGCAACGGAAAGCAAGTGAAATCAAAATCCCCCGTAAACGAGAACGAAAACGGGAACGAGAACGAGGAACGAGGAACGGGAACGCGCCCAACCGGGGCGGCGGTGACACCGCGCGGTTTTGATCGCTTCTGGGCCGCATATCCCCGCAGAGTCGGCAAGCAGGACGCCCTGAAAGCCTGGGGACAGCTTAACCCGGACGACGCCCTTGTGGACCAGATCGTCGCCGGCGTCGAGCGGTGGAAGACCTGTGACCAGTGGACGAAGGACGGCGGGTCGTTTATCTGCTACCCGGCCACGTTCATTCGCGGCCGCCGGTGGGAAGAAGACGACCGACCCGAACCGCCACCGGCTTCGCCGAAGGGAGCCGCGCCGAAGAACTACGCCGGCGACGAAGACTTCCTGGAAGGGCGGTGATCACATGGACGCGATCGGGGATATTCTGGCCGGCGTCGTCCAGAAAAGCCTTCAAAACCGGGAGCCGGAAGACTACGTCGACGACGAAGGTTTTCTGTGCTGTGGCAAGTGTCACGACCGAAAGCAAATGGACGTGAACATTCCGGCCCTGGCCGCCGGCGGAACGAAGACGATCCGCGTCGGCTGTCTGTGCAAATGCGGACGCGAGAGGGCCGCCCAGGAAAAGCGGGAACAGGAACGCCGGGACTTTGAAAGCCGCATGGAACGGCTTCGGCGCGACGGGATCACCGACCCGGCCTATTTACAGTACACCTTCGACCAGGACGACAAGCGGAACCCGAAGGTCAGCGACGTCTGTCGCCGCTACGTCGAGAACTGGGCGGAAATGAAGGCCCGGAACATCGGGATTTTGTTCTATGGCGACGTCGGGACCGGGAAGTCCTTCCTGGCCTGTGCGATCGCGAACGCCCTTCTGGAACGGCTGGTCAGTGTCAGCGTGACCAACTTCCCGCGAATCCTGAACAGCCTTCAAGGGTCCTTCGACGACGAACGCCAGAAGCGGATCGACCGGCTTCAACACTATTCCCTTCTTGTGATCGACGACCTGGGCGTCGAACGCGACACGTCCTATTCCGTCGAACAGGTCTACAACGTGGTCGACACCAGGGCAAGGTCCGGGAAGCCGGTGATCATCACGACGAACCTGTCCTTGAAGGACCTGGAAAACCCGCCGTCCCTGGCCTACAAACGGATTTATGACCGCGTCCTGGAAATGTGTCCGATCCGGCTGAAACTGGTCGGAGCGTCCCGCCGCACCAGCAACGCCAGCGAACGGCGGGACGCCGCCCGGCGAATCCTGGGATTCTGAAAGGACGAAGACCCATGAAGTACAAACTGACGATCCCCGGCCTGTTGCCGGGGCTGAACGAATACATCGACGCGGAGCGGTCCCACAAGGGCAAATACAAGGCCGCTTCCATGAAGCGCCAGGCCCAGAACGTGATCGGCTACATGATCCGGACACAGCTTCGCGGCGTCCGCTTCACCCGGCCCGTGGTGATCCGTTACCTGTGGATCGAACCGTCCCGCCGGCGCGATAAGGACAATATCGCCTTCGCGAAGAAGTTCATTCAGGACGCCCTGGTCGAAACCGGCGTCCTTCGGAATGATGGCTGGTCCGAAATCGAAGGATTCACGGACAATTTCGCCCTGGACCCGAAGAACCCCCGCGTCGAAGTCACGATCGAAGAAATGGAAGGAGTAAAGCGAAATGGTAAAAGAAAAAATTAAGAACCTGGCCCCTGGGGCCTTCTTCAACGCCGGCCCCGCCGTCGTGACCGTCCTGGAACACTTCGCCGACGGCCGAACCCTTCTGGCCGCGAAGGAGCCGATCGGGAACCGCCCCTTCACCGTCCGGCCGTTCACCTACGACCGCACGGACCCGGAGCCGAACCCGAACAACTTCGCGTTTTCTTCCCTTCGCTACGACCTGAACACCGACTTCCTGGACGCCCTGAACGACGCCGGCGTGATCCCGGCCGACAAGGTCCTGGAAGCCGAATGGAGCCTGGCGGACCACGACGGAACGAACCGTTATGGCGTCGCCGTCTGCAAGATCGCTATGTTGCCCGAACCCCTGGTCCGGAAGTATTACGACGCGGGCCTTTTGGAGATCGAAGACTGGGAATGGACGATCACCCCGTTCGCCGGCAGCGCGTACGGCGTGCGGCGTGTCATTTCCGGCGGCGGTCTGAGCTGGAACATTGCGTACTACGGCAACTACGGCGTTCGCCCGGCTTTCTTCGTGGATTCTGAAATCTGCCTGTTCCTGGAACCGGACGAAGTCGAACTGTCTGACGCCGCCCTGTTGCGTGAATTTACTTCGAAACAGCTTGCGGACGAAGTTCTTCGCCGGATCGCCGCCGGCGAGGACGACGAAGACGAATGATCGGGTCCTGTGCCTTGAAGGCCAGAGTCGAAGAACACCTGGGGGTCGCCCTGGCCCCCGGCTTCTTCGATAAGGCGGAACAGTACGCCCGGCGGAAGCTGGACCTGTGCAACGAACGCGCCGGCCGCCAATACGGCGAAGACGGCTACGGCGACGAATACCTGGTCCTTCTGACCGCTGACACGGTCCGGGAAATGGCCTTTTCCGAATATACCATGATCCGGTCGGCTGAAATCATGGCCGCCAGAAGAAAGGCGGCGGAAGCATGAGAAGAAGAAAGCCCAAACTTCCGAAATGGAAATACGCCTTTTCCTGTCGGGACTGTCGACACGTCCAGTTCATCAAGGACGAAGCGAAGGGCCGCGAAGGCGACTATTGCGTGAAGTCGATCGAACGTGCCGACGCCGGCCTTCCCGGCCCGATCCACGCGGACGAATCCGACCGTGTCGTCCGCTGTGACTGTTACGAACCGATCCAGAAGGAAGGTGATCCGGCGTGAAACTGTCGTATAAAATAACGCCCGTCACATTCCGCCAGGCGAAGAACTTTGTAAAAGACCACCACCGGCACAACGCCCCGCCACAAGGACACAAGTTCAGCATTGGCCTTTTACGAGAAGGGAAACTGGTGGGCGTGGTAATGGTAGGACGCCCCATAGCACGGCGACAGGACGACGGATCGACGGCAGAAATCACACGTTGTTGTGTTCTGGAAGGGAACCCGAACGCCAATTCGGCCCTATACGCCGCCGCGTGGCGCGCGGCCCGGTCTATGGGATATGACAGGATCATAACATACACGCTTCCGTCCGAATCCGGCGCGAGTCTTCGCGCCGCCGGTTTTGTCCAAGTGGGAATGACAGAGGCAAAGAAAAATGGCTGGTCCGTTCCGAGTCGGCCAAGAGAAAAGGCGGAAAAATACCCAGAAGGAAGAAAAAACGTGTGGGAAATCAGAAGGAAGGTGGTCTGACGTGATTCCCTTCCCGAAGAAGAAGTATTCCGTGATCTACGCCGACCCGCCCTGGTCCTATGCCGCCGGCGGCGCGAAACGGAACGTGACCAGACACTACCACACTATGAAGCCCGAAGACATATATGACCTTCCGGTCCAGGACATAGCCGACGACGACTGTCTTCTGTTCATGTGGGCGACCTTCCCGAACCTGGAAATCGCCCTGGAAACGATCAGGCGGTGGGGCTTCAAGTATAAAACCGCCGCCTTCGTATGGGTAAAGAGGAACCGGAAGTCCCCCGGCTGGTTCTGGGGCCTGGGGAACTGGACCAGGGCAAACCCGGAAGTCTGCCTTCTGGCGACGAAGGGGAACCCGAAGCGCGCTTCCCGTTCCGTCCATAGCGTAATCGACGCCCCGATCGGCCGGCACAGCGAGAAGCCGGCGGAAACCCGCGACAGGATCGCCCGGCTTGCGGGGGGGGTACTATGATCGAACTGTTCGCCAGACAGGCGGCCCCCGGCTGGGACGCCTGGGGCGACGAAGTGGAAGGCGGTGACGCCGGTGAATGAGAACACAAAGACGATCCGGGACCTGGCCGCGTATGTGTGCGACCGCCTGGCCGGAAAGGTCCTGATCCACCGATACGACGCCTATTCCACCAACAGCGTTTACTTGAAGTTCGACTACGGCGTGGCGAACAGTCTTCGGATCGCTGACCACGCCGGGAAGGAACACCTGGCCTATCGGTTCAACATCATTCTGACCCTGGCGGAGCCGAAGAACGACCTGTCCGGCCGCTTCCCCCGGAACTACTACCCGCCGGACATGGTCGACCAGGTGATCGAAGATATTCTGGCCGGCGTCGAAGCGAAGCGCGCCAGGTATCGGGACTATGAAAAGACCGTGGCGGACGCGAAAGCCAAAGTCACCCACGAACGGGGCTTCTGGCAACAGGCCCGCCTTGTGAACAAAAGAGAGGTAAAAGACAATGACCATATCTGAACTTGTGGCCCGCGCCCACGACAACGCCGTGAAACACGGCTTCTGGAACCCCGCGCCGGAGTTCGGGACGGCGATCGCCCTGATTCATTCCGAACTGTCCGAATCCCTTGAGGAAGCAAGGGCCGGGAAGCCTGAACTGTACTTCAAGGAAGTCAACGGCTTCACGGTGACGGACGCAACGGAACGGCGCGGGGAAAAGCCCGAAGGCGTGGCCGTGGAACCTGTCTCTTATACACATCTCCGAGCCCACGAGACACTGAGCGATCTCG
>ENA-UAOW01000142-UAOW01000142.1-human-gut-metagenome-genome-assembly--contig:-NODE-142-length-42604-cov-5.721357_pt1 | contig 42604 bp, 41 predicted proteins | sample MGYA00243470_ERZ654559 | MGnify/ENA primary metagenome ERZ654559 (study PRJEB26926, sample SAMN06164851) | human gut metagenome | biome: ENVO:00009003; feature: ENVO:2100002; material: ENVO:00002003...
CCATTGTACCAGAAGGGCTGACGGGTCTTCAACTTTCATTTAACTTTACAGTCCGTCATTTACTTACAGGAGGATTTTTTTATGAAGAAGCTGTTTAAGAACATCGCCAACACCGCCAAGACTACCGCCGCCAACTGCAAGTCTTCCATCATCACCTTCCACAGCCGAGCTATCAGCGGCAATGCCGGCGAAGGTTATATCGATACCGCTGTCAAGGTGCTGATCGCCGTTGTTCTGGGCGCCCTGGTGCTGGCCGGCCTGTATGCTGTGCTGAACGACACCGTCATGCCCACCGTCACGGAGCGTATCCAGGAGATGTTCGACTACGCTGGCTGATGCTCTGGGTACAGGCACTGGTCTTTTGCGGCGGTCTCATTTATGCCGCCGTTGATGACCTGAAAACCAGAACAGTCTGCGACATCGTCTGTATCATCATTGCTGCGGCGGGGCTGATCACCATCAGCCCCGCCTCCTTTTTGGGGGCGCTGCTGGCAATGGCCCCATTTTACCTCTGTGCAGGTCTCGGCCTGATGGGGGGAGGCGACTGGCGGTTAGCCGCCGCTGTAGGCTTTGTTCTGGGATTTGACCGGGTAATCACAGGCTTGTGTCTTATGGCCGCTGCGCTCCTTTTCGCTTCCTTTGCTATGCGGGTAATCCCAGCACTGCGGAAGAGTGCATCGGCAAAGCAGCCGCTGGTTCCGTATTTTGCGGTGGCTTTTATCCCCGCATATTTCTTATAAGGAGGCTTATATGAAAATTTTCCGTAACCGCACCGTGGTCGGTGTGCTGTGTATCCTTCTGGCGCTCCTCATCTGCTTTGGAGTAACGCCCCTGTTCAGCCGCAGCGCCAGTGAGAAGGCTGAGATCGTCCGCGTCACCGCCGACATCAAGGAGGGCGACGAGATCACTGCTGAGATGGTGCAGACCGTGGAGGTGGGCGCCTATAACCTGCCTTCCGGCATTATGACAGACAAGGATGATGTCATCGGCAAGTACGCCACTGCCGATCTGACGGTGGGCGACTACATTCTGGACAGCAAGCTCTCCTATGAGCCCGCCGCTGAGAATGCCTATCTGTACAATCTGGACGGCACCAAACAGGCCATCTCGGTCACCATCAAGAGCTTTGCCACCGGCCTTTCCGGCAAACTGGAAAGTGGTGACATTGTCTCCGTCCTTGTGGCAGACTACAAGGGTATGGGCGAAACCGTGATCCCGCCTGAGCTGCAGTATGTAGAGGTTATCTCCGTTACCGCTTCCTCCGGTTACGATGCCAACACCGGCGAGGCTGTTGAGGATGAAAAGGAGCTTCCCTCTACCGTTACCCTCCTGGTGACTACCGAGCAGGCCAAAGTTCTGGCCGGACTGGAACAGGAAAGCGAACTGCATCTGGCCCTGGTCTACCGCGGCGCACCTGAGAATGCCGATGAGTTTATCGCAGCGCAGGACGCTCTGATTGAGGAACTGTACGCCGAGCCGGAGGCTGAGGCAGCGGAGGGCGCTGAGAATGCGGAAAGCGCTGAAACCGTGGAAAGCGAGGGCGCTGATCCTGCTGCAGAGAGCGAGGCGGCTGGGGAATGAATTTCATCAAAGGAAGCCTGTTTCGTCGAAACACTGAACCGGAGGAATTGGAACCTGTTGTGGAGTCCGGTGGCGGCGTTCTCGCCGTGTGGGGAAGCCCCGGCTGCGGCAAAACCGTAACCGCGGTGAAGATCGCAAAGCATCTGGCGTCCCAGAAGAAAAATGTGGCGCTGCTGCTCTGCGATATGACCGCCCCCATGATGCCCTGCATCTGCCCGCCCTCTGAGCTGGAGTGCGACAAATCCCTGGGCAGCATCTTCGCCGCCCAGCGGATCTCCGTGAATCTCATCAAGCACAACCTGACCACCCACAAGAAGCTGTCCTACCTGACCATGCTGGGGCTGCGCAAGGGGGAAAACGAGTATACCTACGCGGCCTGCACCAAGCAGCAGGCGGAGGAACTCATCCGCGGTCTGCGTGAGATCGCCCCCTATGTGGTCATCGACTGCTCCAGCTATATCGCCAATGACATCCTCTCCGCCGTGGCGCTCATGGAGGCCGACAGCGTCCTCCGGCTGGCCAACTGCGACCTGAAATCCATCGGCTACCTGTCCAGCCAGCTCCCACTCCTTCGGGAACTGCACTGGGATGAGGACAAGCAGTACAAGGCGGCGTCCAATATCAAGCCTCTCCAGGCGGCGGACCGCATCGGTCAGGTGCTGGGAAGCGTTGCCTTCCAGCTCCCTCACTCCCAGGAACTGGAGGAGCAGTATCTGGAGGGAACGCTTCTGAATGATCTTTCCATGAAAGACAGCAAGGCGTTCCGCCGGGAAATTGAGCGGATCTGCAAGGAGGTATTTTGAAGATGCGAGACAAATACTCATCGTCCCCCTCGGAGAGCAGGGGGTTCCCCAAAGGGGGACTGGTCCCCCTTTGGAGGCGCACCGCGAGCAAGGCGAGCCATCATTTTCCGCAGAAAATGTGTGCGCCCAAGGAGGTGTTCTGATGCTTGGCGACAGAAGAAACCACTCGTTATTCGCCCCCGCCGCGGCCACCTCCGTACCGGAGTCAAAGCCGGAACAGGCCGAGGTGCATGACATCGCCTTTGAGGAGGATACCGGCCGGTCCATCTTTGCGGAAAGCAAAGTGGCGCCCAAGGCAAGCGACCTCTTCTTCGCTCCCCTGGACAAAGGGATGCCTTTTGCAGAGGTACTCAGTCAGGTGCAGTCCTACCTCTCCGGTACCTATGCCACTCTGATTACCGACAGCGGCGATGAGGCCAAGGAGCAGATGAAGCGCCGCATTGCCCGATACCTGCAGGACAACCGTATGGCTGTGGATGGCATGACTCAGGGCGAGCTGGTCGATGCCCTGTATACGGAAATGGCCGAGTACGGCTTCCTCACCAAGTACATCTTTGCAGACGGCATCGAGGAGATCGACATCAATTCCTGGCGTGACATCGAGATTCAATATTCCGATGGCCGCACCGTCAAGCTGGATGAACACTTTGACTCGCCGGACCATGCAGCCAATGTCATCCGCCGTATGCTGCAGAACTCCGGCAAGGTGCTGGACAACGCCAGTCCCATCATTACCTCCCGTCTGGCCAAGAACATCCGTGTTTCGGTCATCAAGACCCCGGTGCTGGACGAGGATGCAGGTGTTGCGGCCTCCATCCGAATCGTCAATCCCAAGAATCTGACCAAGGAGGACTTTGTGGGCAGCGGAACTGCTACGGAGGAAATGCTGGACTTTCTGTCCGCCTGCCTGCGCTATGGCGTGTCCATCTGTGTGGCTGGCGCCACCAGCTCCGGCAAAACCACCGTGGCTGGCTGGCTTCTGTCCACTATCCCTGACCGCAAGCGAATCTTCACCATCGAGGACGGCTCCCGTGAGCTTCAGCTCATTCGGGAGCAGAACGGCAAGGTGGTCAACTCCGTCGTTCACACCCAGACCCGTGACAGCGAGAATGAGCGCCAGCGCATCGACCAGATCGCACTGCTGGACATTGCCCTTCGTTTCAACCCCGACATCATCGCGGTTGGTGAGATGCGCGGCCCGGAGGCCAATGCTGCCCAGGAAGCCGCCCGAGTCGGTGTAGCCGTTCTCACCACCATCCACTCCAGCTCCAGCGAGGGTACCTATCGGCGCATGGTGTCCCTGTGCAAGCGGGCCGTGGATACCCCCGACGATACACTCATGGGCTATGTCACCGAGGCGTATCCCATCGTGGTCTACTGCCGCCAGCTGGAGAACAAACAGCGCCGTATCACCAATATCTCCGAGTGCGAGATCCTGCCGGACGGAAGCCGCAGGCTCCATAAGCTCTATGAGTACAACATCACGGAAAACCGTCTGGAGGGCGACCGTTTTATCATCGAGGGACATCACCAGAAGTGCGAGGAGCTGTCGGAAAGCCTGCAGCGCCGCTTCATCGAAAACGGTATGTCTCGCAGTGAGCTGGAGCAGTTTATCCAGAGAAAGGAGGCATCTGCGTGACAACCATCCAACTGATTGCCTGTGTGGGCATGATCGCCGGGCTTTTTATGGTGCTGAACATCTCTCCCAGCGAGCTTTGCGACAGCATCTTCTCCAGACTGACGGCAGCTCCCGGCAGCATCCGCGCAGACATCAATGAGACAACCAAGCGGAAAAAGGCCGGTTTCTTTCGTCGGGAGATCACGGAAGCCCAGGCGGTATTGGCCGCATCCGGGCGGGAGGGAAAATTCCCCATGGTGTGCATGGCCTCCCTGGTGCTGTTTGCCCTTGGCGCCTGCACTGCCATCCTTGCCGGGAACGCCTTCCTCGTCCCCGTACTGGCAGTGGGCTTTATGCTGCTTCCATTCTGGTATGTCAAGCTGACGGCCGGAGGCTTCAAAAAGGATGTGGCAGCAGAGCTGGAAACGGCGCTGTCGGTCATCACCACCGCATACCTGAGAACGGAGAACTTCCAGCAGGCCGTAGAGGAAAATGTCCGCTACCTGCACCACCCGGTGCAGGAGGTGTTCCAGCGGTTTCTCACCCGCATCAAGCACATTGACCCGGATATGGATGCCGCACTTCATGACTTGAAATATGCCATCGACAACGAGGTATGGCAGGAATGGTGTGAAGCCGTTTCTGCCTGCCAGACAGACCGCAGCCTGAAAAGCACCCTGACTCCCATCGTCAGCAAGCTGTCGGATATGCGGGTAGTCAACGGAGAACTGGAAAATCTGGTATACGGCCCCCGTAAGGAATTCGTCACCATGGCAATTCTGGTGCTGATCAATATCCCGCTGGTACGCTTTATCAACACGGATTGGTATCACACCCTGGTGGATACCATCCCCGGCCAGATGGTCATCGCCGTCTGCATCGCCGCTGTATTCGTGTCCTTTGCTTTTGTGGTGAAACTGACACAGCCCATCGAGTATCGGAGGTGAGGAAATGGGCGCACTTTTATTTCTGTTCGGCGCCGCATTGGCCGCCGGACTGTATTTTGTCCTTGCCGACCTGCTGAAAATCCCTCGGCTGGCTGCGGAACGCGCGCTCATCTCTGCTGGGCGGCGGGAGCGTAGTCTGGTCAAATCTCTGGAAGCATTGATTCTCGGCTGGGCATTGAAGCTGGCCCCACTGATCCGGATGGATGAGTACAAGTACCGGCGGCTGGAGAACAAGCTCACAGCGGCGGGGCTGGATATGACCCCGCAGGTCTACACAGCCTATTCGATTCTGAAGCCCTGCCTGATTCTGCTGGGCATCATCCCGTGCCTGCTGATTCTGCCCATCCTAAGTCCCCTCATCGTGGTGCTGGCTGTTCTGACCTGGTTTAAGGAGAGCCGCCGTGCTGACGAGCTGGTCAAAGCCAGAATGGAACTGATCGAGGGCGAGCTGCCCCGATTTGTCGCCACCATCCATCAGGAGCTGGCGGCCAGCCGGGATGTGCTGCGGATTCTGGAAAACTACAAAAAACACGCCGGACCGGACTTTGGTCGGGAGCTGGATGTGCTGACAGCGGATATGCGGTCCTCCTCCTATGAGGCAGCGCTCATCCGATTTGAGGCCAGAATGGGCTCAGCCATCATTTCGGACATCGTCCGCGGTCTCATCGGCATTCTGCGTGGCGACGATGGCAGGATGTATTTTCAGATGCTCTCCCACGATCTGAAAGCGCAGGAACTGCAGCGGCTCAAAGCCAAGGCCGCAAAAATCCCGCCCAAAATCCGAATATTCAGCTTTATCATGCTCGTGTGCTTCATGATGACCTACATCGTCATCATCGTGTACCAGATCGTCAACTCCCTGGGGAGCCTGTTCTAAAGGAGGTCGCCATGAGAAAATTACTGAAACGGCGCTCCGGCGAAGGCTATATCGATGTGTGCGTTCTGGTGGTGTGTGCCATGCTGGTGCTGGCACTGGTCGCCCGTGTGCTGCCGGTCTATATCACCAAGCAGCAGCTGGACACCTATGCCGTGGAGCTGGTGCGTGAGGCAGAAATTGCCGGCCAGGTCGGTACGGAAACTACTCGCCGTGCGGCGGCTCTTACCGACAGCACCGGGCTTGACCCCGACATCCGGTGGTCCACCACCGGACGAATCCAACTCAACGATGAGGTCACTGTGACCCTGACGCTGGAAACGGATATCGGCCTCTTCGGGGGGCTGGGCTCATTCCCCATTACACTGACTGCGGAAGCCACAGGCAAGTCGGAGGTGTACTGGAAGTGAACAGCGTGCCGCTGTCCCCAGTTCGCGCACCAGGAACCAAAACGAACGGGCCTGTATGCCCGCGATGAAAGTTGGTGAAACCATTGAAATGCAAGCAGATCTTTCGCCGTCGCTCCGGCGAGGGCGCCCCCATGATTCTGGCCATTGTGCTGGTCTTGCTGATGCTGTTCTGTGCTGTGGCTGAATTCTGCCGGATATGGATCATCGCCCAGGGCGTGAAAGAAGCCGCACAGCAGGCAGTGATCTCCACCGTCAATGACAACTATGACGATGTGTACCACGCTGTGCGAGAGGGTTATGCCGCTGGATGGTATCCGGATGGCACAGGTCGCTGGGATGAGAGTATTGACACCGGCGATGTATATGGTCAGCTTTCCGAAACCCTGGGTTTGGAAAATGCAGCACAGGGTTACCAGAAGCTTTCAGGTGGAGAGGTGGAGTACACGATCTCCGGTTTGTCTGTGGAACTGGAGAACAATGGCCTTAGTTCCGGTCAGAGCGAGGGTTACACCGCTGTGGTGGAGATTCACTTGGAGGTTCCGGTACGCTTTCTCGGAAACCTTCTGCCCTCTGCCGACATGACTTTGCACACAGAGGCAAATTATATACCGCTCTTCTAAAAAGGTTTCTCCTTTGCAATAGACTTCCACGAAAAGATGTGGTATTGTCCACTTAACAAGGAAAACGGTTCAAGGAGGTATGCACTATGACAGAAAAGACGAAGAAAATTATCCTCATCTCCATCGGCTGCCTGCTCTGTGTGGCTGTTGCGGTTGGAATCGCCACCCGGTTCAGCGGAAACGCCGAAGTTCCTTCCGGCGTGGTATCCGATGAGCCGGCACAAAGCGGCGACCCGGATGTGAATATCAACAGCGATGACCAGACCGATATGGACATCCAGGTAGATGTGCCGGACGAATCCAAAACAGATCCCGCCCAGGGTGCTGACTCCAGCGGCCTGGAGCAGACGATCCAGGCCGACCCGGTCAAACCGGAGCAGCCTGAAAAGCCGGAAGCCCCCGCCGGAACCTCGACTCTGCCGGAGGATCACGATGCAGAAGATGTACCGGAGGAGGAACGCAAAACCGAGGATGAGGAGCCGCCCACCTATGAGGAGCCGCCCACAGTCACCCCCACCGAAACGGAGCCTGCTGCCGGAAGCACCAACAGCTCCGGTCAGGTCTATGTACCCGGCTTCGGCTATGTGGAGAACAGCGGTGCCAACGAGGGTGGTACTCTGGACGATATGTATGAAAACGGAAATAAGATTGGGATCATGGGTGGAGAATAACATCTCCACTCGCCCACGGCGCAGTCGGAAACGGCTGCGCTATTTTTTTGCAGAAAGGAGTCCTGCATGAGAAAAATTCTTGCACTCTTTTTGTCTCTTGCCATTCTGGTGGGAACGACCATGCCTGCATTTGCCGCCACCGGCGAGGGAAATATCGACGGCGGTGGCGGCAATATGGGCAATGGTAATTCTTCAAGCTATTGGAATCCCGGCATGGATGGCGTGAGAGTTACTGTGATAAACGCAGAAAGCCATGCCATTGTGACAACGCCTGTCGATCTTACCAACAAATCCCCCTCGACTGGCATCATCCATTTTGGGAAGGTCTGTAAACTGACCTATAACAGTGGGAGAACGCTTTCGCCGGTTGTGGGTGGTTATTCGTATCGAAATCCCTCTCAAAGTTTGCCCCGCATCATTTCCTCCGGCAGCTATCCGGCCAGCATTGATGCTATCCGCAGCTACTTCACAGATGAGCAGGTCATTCGTTCTTTGGCGGGTTATGTCGGCATGAACTTCGACACTCTGATCAATGGCGACTACAAAATCGTCATTGAGCCGATTGCATACCTGAATTACGACGGACAGCAGTTTGCAATGACTGCCACCGAAGCCGCTCTCTATGACCAAGTGGTTAGTGGTGATCTCCGATACTGGATGGGCTCATTGACCCACCAGAACCTGCCGCTGGCCATCTTTCTGGAGGAAGCCGACCTTGGGTATCCCGCCTGGTCGGGCAGTACCACCAGCAAGGCAAGCAATGAGCAGATCATTTCCTCGCTGGGCATTGGCATCGTTCGCTTCAACGATGAGCTGGAACCACCGGATGTCAATGAGTTTGACTACGAATACCGGGTAGATACCGATGTGATCACTTCCGTGGAGGTATCCGGTGGGCAGTCTGACCCGGACAACCCGGTCACCGTGCAGTTTGTGATCGAAGGCAGCACCTATACCGTCAGCAATGTCTACTATCCGGACGGCGACAGCCAGCTGGTCTGGGTGAAGTGGCATACCCCCGATGAACCCTGTGTCTGCACCATTCAGGTCAGGGTGCTGGGCGGAGGCACGGCGCAAAGCACCATCACCGCCAACATCGTGGATCTGGACGGCAACGACCCGCCCAATCCCGTGGCCGATGACCGAAACGACACCTTCACCCTCGCGGATATCCCAGAGAAAGAAGAAGTGTCCTCTGCCTCCTGGGGCATCTGGTCTCCCTGGTGGCAGGAAAATTGGGTGTGGGTTGAAAACTGGGAGAAGTGCTGGCACACGGATCGGTGGACGGACAGCGAGGGCAAATCCCACACGGACCGCTGGTACCACTGGGTGGACAACGGCTGGTGGGAGGATCAGGGCTGGTGGGAATTTGACTATAACGCCTACACAGCCAGCCTGACGGCAACTATGGTCATCACGCCGGACAACTTGTCGCCCACGGCATCTTCCTCTGCGCTCAAGAGCGGATACGGCATCCAGCAGAGCGTTACAGCCAGCGTCAGCACCACGCAGAGTTCTGCCGTGACTGCGGCTCAGAATGCGGTGACCTATTTCCCGGAGTTCAACTACGAAGGCTTTTGGAGGCTCCTGGATCGAAGCATCAGCGGCAAACGCTCCACCTTTGCTTTCAAGGACAACCCCTACAGCACCTATAACCGGCCGACCCATTTCACACCGATATGGTATCCCGATGGAAGCTATACGCCATATACCTGGCTCCTGGATTGCTGGACGCCGGCAGGAATGCTGTCGCTGAACCTCACGGACGCCCTCCGGATTTCCGGCGATCTCTGGGAGGACTGGCATATCGCCCCCGCAACTTAATAACACAATGGAGGAAATCTATGCGTAAATTCAACTATAAGCGCCTGATCGTTATGCTGGTCGTGGTCTTGGCAATGGCCTGCCTGATGGCGACCACAGCTTTCGCCGCAGGTACCGGGGATGTGGCTGGCGCCGTCGAAAGCACCTGGTCCACTGCATCTACCCAGATCAAGTCGGTGGTCGACAATGTGGTGTTTCCCGCCATCGACCTGATCCTTGCCGTATTCTTCTTCGCCAAGCTGGGCACCGCTTATTTCGAGTATCGGAAGTCCGGTCAGTTTGAGTGGGCGGCTCCGGCCATTCTGTTTGCCTGCCTGGTGTTTACTCTGACGGCTCCCATGTATCTCTGGGACATTGTGGGCATCTAAGGAGGGCATATGAACTTTTTTGAGCAAGAGCTTCACAAGATCGTTGCCCCGAAGTATCCGGATGCCACTTATGTAGGCCGGGCCTGCTATGTGCGCCTGGATGAGTTGAATCGGGCAAAGATTCAGTTCGTCACAGGAATTGTGGCAAATCAATACCATGGTCTTCGCATCTCCATTCTGAATCGGAACGAAGGCCAGGTGGATGCGCTGCTCCTGAATCTTTCCGACATCCTCGGCAAAAAGCATACCAGCAACCCGAACTTCAAAAGCGGGATCACCCCCTACATCTGGGATGACTATGGGAAAGCGGATTGGTATGTCTACCATCCCAACAGCCAGGACTACCAGCAGCTCACGGAGGCGGTGTCGGACTATCTGGAGGTGTTTCAGGAGCAGACCCAGACGGATGCCCCCCAGTGGCAGCAAACCATGTAAGTAAGTGACCCAGGGGCCGTACCAACTGTACGGCCCCTGGCCCTTTATCCCAAGCAGTTGGTACGGCCTCGCCCCGAAAAGAGGTGAGCGAACCATTGTTTATTTGGGATTTTGTTGCCGATACCGTCCTCGGTCAAATCGTTGACTGGATCTATGGCCAGGTCATGGGCTTCCTCGGAAACTTCTTTGCCGAGATGGGGAACATGGGCGTCGAGCTGTTCGAGATGAGCTGGGTGCAGAGCGTTGTATTGTTTTTCTCCTATCTGGCCTGGGCGCTCTACGGCACCGGCCTGGTGGTGGCCTGTTTTGAATGTGGCATCGAATACTCCTCCGGCAGAGGAAATGTCAAGGAGATTGCCCTCAACGCCATCAAGGGCTTTATGGCGGTAAGCCTGTTTACCGTAGTACCGGTTCGGCTCTATGAGCTCTCTGTCACGCTGCAGGCCAGCCTCACCGCCGGAATTACCGGATACGGGACCTCCATTGGCGAGGTGGCAACTGAGATTGTCGATACGCTCAGCGGAGTAGATTCTCTGACAGGCATGACATCCGGCTCATACTTTGGGTTTGCATCCATCACCAGCCCGATCATGCTGCTGTTCTGTATTATCTTGATGGCCTATGCGGTGATCAAGGTATTCTTTGCAAACCTGAAGCGCGGCGGTATTCTTCTGATTCAAATTGCGGTAGGCAGTCTCTATATGTTCAGCGTGCCCCGTGGCTATACCGACGGCTTCATCCAGTGGTGCAAGCAGATCATCGGCCTGTGCCTGACCGCTTTCCTGCAATCCACCATATTGATAGCCGGATTGATGGTGTTTAAAGATAATGCGCTTCTGGGCCTTGGCCTGATGCTGTCCGCAGGTGAGATCCCCCGCATCGCCGGCACCTTCGGTCTGGACACGACTACCCGTGCCAGCATCATGTCCGCAGTCTATACTGCCCAGGCTGCAGTCTCCACCACAAGAACTATCGTACAGGCGGTAGCCAAATGAAAACGCTGACCATGGGCAGCCTGTTTGACGGGATCGGGGGATTCCCGCTGGCCGCTATTCACAACGGCATTGTTCCTGTATGGGCCAGCGAAATCGAAGCGTTCCCTATTGAAGTGACCCGGCTTCGATTCCCCGATATGGTCCATGTAGGCGATATCACAAAGCTTGACGGTGCAAAGCTGCCGCCGGTGGATATCATCTGCGGCGGCTCTCCCTGTCAGGACTTGTCTGTTGCCGGAAACCGTGCCGGTCTCTCCGGTGCGCGCTCCGGCTTGTTCATGGAACAGGTCAGACTTGTAAAGGAGATGAGAAATGCAGAACGATTACGAAACAGGACAGCTCTCGATATACGACCTCGATTCATGGTGTGGGAGAATGTTCCCGGAGCTTTCTCCAGCGGAACCCCCAAAGGTGAGGACTTCCGGATCGTCCTCGAGGAGATCGTCCGAATTAAAGTCGGTGGTGTTTCAGTCCCTCGACCTGACACCGGGCGCTGGGAATCTGCTGGGCGAATCATATTGGGAACTGATTTCTCCCTGGCGTGGCGATGCATTGACGCTCAATACTGGGGTGTCCCCCAGAGAAGAAAAAGAATCTTCCTTGTCGCAGATTTTGCAGGACGATCCGCCGGACAAATACTATTTGACCAGGAAAGCCTGCCTGGGTATCCTGCGCCGAGCCCTTGAACGTGGGAAAGAGCTCCCAAAGAAGCTCAAACGGGCGCTGGAAATCCAATCCGGAGTCGCTCCACCGGACGGCGATGCGACCAAGCTGGAAGCGTACCATATCAACCAGAGGGATGAGGGTATCAACCTGCACGGAGTGTCCGGCGCCCTGATGGCCACTAACAATATGCAAATGCAGACCTTTGTCACACAGCCAGACAAGGATGATGTGGAAGGCTTTGATGGGTACAATGGCGATTTGACCGGCGATGTTGCGGCAACGCTTGGCGTAAATTGCGGGATGTCCACAGGCCGAAATGGTCTGCTCCAGCCGATTGCATTTGCGGCAAATCAGAGAGATGAAGTCCGGGATCTGCACGATGTGGCCGGAGCCTTGGGAGCCCAACCGGGAATGAAACAGCAGACCTTCATTGCGGAGGGAGTGGTGGCGAAGGGCAACGGCGATTGTTTCCTGACGCCGGAGCGCCATACATCCCTGAGTGCAGGGGGCGGTCAGGCCGGACAAGGCTACCCTTGCGTCCTGACTGCCGGTTTCTCTGCCGGGGCCGGAGCATCCGCCGGAGGTATCGGCTATGGCGAAGAACTTGCCCCCACGCTGAAGGGCAGCGCTGGAGGAAACTGTATGCCGTCGGTTTTGTGTCTCAACGACCAGGGCGGCAGCGTCATGGAATGCAGTGTAAATGTGACAGGGACTCTCCGAGCCCAGGAACACGGACACCAGCCGCTGGTCTATGAAAACCACGGCATCGACTCCCGCTACACCGGCCCGCATCGGGTCGCTCCCACCATGTCCGCACGGTACGGTACCGGCGGCAACAATGTGCCGTTGGTGGAGCAGGAGCCGGTGTTCTGCATCACCGGCAATGCCATCGACCGGCAGCCCCAAAACGGTGGGAACGGCATTGGCTATCAGCAGGACATCGCCTATACCTTGACCGCTACCGACCACCATGCGGTATTCAGCAGGCAGAGGGTGGATGTGTTCAAGGACGGCGAGGTAGTCAGCACTCAGAGCGCCCGTCAGCACAAGGACGCTACAGATCTTGTGCTGCAAGGGACAGGCCGACCAAAACTGATTCGCAGGCTGACCCCACTGGAATGTGAGCGCCTCCAGGGCTTCCCGGACAATTGGACAGCCATCCCCAACGCCTCGGACTCATCTCGCTACAAAGCACTGGGCAACAGTGTTGCCATTCCATGCGTGGACTATGTTCTCCATGGCATTTCACTGGTGCTTCTGGCAAGCTGAACTTGGCTTGTTGCTTCTGCTTCGTTTACGCTTGCTTCTTTGTTGGGTTCTGTGAATAGCTATTTGCCCTTGGGTGCAGTATGCTTTGCTTGCAAAATACAGAAAGGAGAACGCTCCATGGATGCGAAAAAGAATCTCTGTGCAATGATTCCCGCAGACCTCCACGCCAAGGTCATTGCGGAGAAAGAGCAGCTGGCGCTGAGCACCTTGGGAGAATACGTGGAACTGGTACTCAAAGAACACTTCGAAGGAGGAAAAACGATTATGGCAGCAACCAAAACCCTGGCATTCCAAATCTCTGAGGAACTGGATCAGCGGCTGAAGAACTTCATCGCCGCCGAAAAAAAGCGTGGCCGGAAGATCAGCCAGAAGGAGTTCGTCATCGGACTCATCGAACAGGCGCTGGCCGAATACGAGGCGCAGAACCAGACCGAGGAAACAACCGAAGAATGAGATACCGCATGGCCGCTGGGGAACATACCCCGGCGGCTTTTTTCTTGGAGGTGAACTACCCTGTACATCTATCCCGATAACCTGACTGCCAAAGCGATGCTGTGGCTTTGGGAACTCAAGGATGTGGGCGTCATCGGCGTAGGGCTTTTGCTCTCTGTCCTGGCGCTCTCCCAGACCGGAATTTTTATTCCGCTGGTGCTGACGGCAGTCTATGCCTTCCTCAGCATTCGGTTTGACGGAACCAGCATTCTGGATTTTATCCGGTATGCGGTGGCCTTCCTGATCACCAAACAGCAATTTTATGAATGGAGAATGTGATATGAGCTATGACGAAACCATGTTCAGCACTGCGCCTCCTTTCCCGTTCAGGGAAGCCGGGGAATACGAAGAAAAAGATCTGTCTGCTTCGTTGACCCTTCGGTGGAGCCGGAAACGCAGACGCTGGGAGTGTGACAATGCATATTTCTGGCACGAGTCCCAAAACAAATGGTGCTGCCGCAGTGAGGACGGCAGATATTATCACGGCTTCCGCAGTCTGCGGGCCCTGCTGAAAAGCTATGTGGGCGGACGCTTGTGTGAAAGCTCCTGCTGCTATAGCGCAAGAAACGTCCGAGCAAAATACTGGTTCAGTCAGCACCCCAAGACGGTGACCTGCCGCGTCACCATCCACTGCACCGGTCTGTTTCCGGCGCTCTTTTCCGAAGGAGGAATCACATTATGAGCAGAAAGAAAAAAGATAAGTCGGCCCAGTCTACCCGGCAGCTCATGGGGATCGACAGCGTCAAAGACTACTGTATCGCCACCCGCATGGGCGACCTGGTATTCTTCATCATCAAGCCCACCAACATCAGCGTCCTGCCGGACTCCAGCATCAGTGCCAGAATCTACGCTCTGCTGAATGTGGTCAAGGGACAGGCTGAGATTGAGATGCTGGCACTCAACTCCAAGGAGTCCTTTGAACGGAACAAGACCTTCTATCAGGAGCGGCAGACCTGCGAGGAGCTTCCCGCCATACGCAAGCTTCTGGAGCAGGACAGCACACACCTGGACCGCATTCAGGTGCTGATGGCCTCCAGCCGGGAGTTTTATATCATCATCCGGCTGCGGAAGGAAAAGGAGACGGATGTGTTTCCGTACCTCAGCCGCATCGAGCAGAGCATCAATGACAACGGATTTACCACCCGCCGGGCCACAGAACAGGATCTCAAACGGATGCTGGGTGTCTACTTCGAACAGAATGTGACCACCGAGCAGTACGAGGATTATGACGGTGACCGCTGGGTCATTGTGGGCGAATAAGAAGGAGGGATTCCATGGCAAAGAAACGAGCAACCCCAGTGTCTCAGAGCTCCGAGGAAGCAAACATCAAGTCCTTCCTGGACATGATCGCTCCCTCTGTGGTCAGCTTCATGCCGGATCATTTTATCTGCGGCAACACCTATCGCTGCGTCTGGGCGCTTCGTGAATACCCCACCAGCACGGACGAGCAGGCCATCCTCCGCCACCTGGGAGAAAAAGGCGGCATCACCCTGCGGATCTACACCCGGCAGGTCACACCCGCAGAGGAAAAGCGCATCATCCAGAACGCAGCCAATAAAAACCGCATGAACAGCTCCAACACCAATGACCTGCAGCAGACAGTCACTGCCGAGAGCAACCTGCAGGATGTGGCCACGCTGGTGGCCGCCATGCACCGCAACCGTGAGCCGCTGCTCCACTGTGCGGTCTATATCGAGCTGACCGCCTCGGACTACAACACCCTCAAGCTGCTTCAGACCGATGTGCTGACGGAGCTGGTACGAAGCAAATTGAATGTTGACAAGCTCCTGCTTCGCCAGCAACAGGGATTCCGCTGTGTCAATCCCAGCGGTCACAATGCCTTCGGCGTCCAGTTTGAACGAGTGCTACCCGCCTCCAGCGTGGCAAACCTCTATCCCTTCAACTACTCCGGCAAGCTGGACCCCAAAGGGTTTTACATTGGAAAAGACAAATACGGCAGCAACATCCTGGTGGACTTCGACCAGCGGGACGAGGACAAGACCTCTGCCAACATCCTGATCCTGGGCAACTCCGGTCAGGGCAAATCCTACCTCATGAAGCTGCTCATCCTGAACCTGTTGGAGTCCGGCAAGTCCATCATCTCTCTGGATGCCGAACACGAACAGCAGGAGATGTGCGAGGCGGTGGGCGGCTGCTTTGCCGACCTCATGGCCGGACAGTACATCATCAATGTACTGGAACCCAAGTGCTGGGATGATGGCGGCGACCCCAATGCCACTGATGCGCCGGAGGCCTTTCGCAAAAGCACCCTGCTGGCCCAGCACATCTCCTTCCTGAAGGACTTCTTCCGGGCCTATAAGGATTTCAGCGACGCGCATATCGATACCATTGAGATCATGCTGTCCAAGCTGTATCAGAAGTTCGGCATCACCGAGCGCACCAACTTCAGTCGGATGCGTCCGGAGGACTATCCCATTCTCTCCGACCTTTACGACCTCATCGAGCAGGAATTCAAAAACTACGATGCCGGTCAGCACCAGCTCTATACCGAAAAACTCCTACAAGAGGTGCTTCTGGGCCTGCACTCCATGTGCAAGGGAGCCGACGCTCAGTTCTTCAATGGACACACCAACATCACCTCCAGCCGCTTTCTGGTGTTCGGAGTGAAAGGGATGCTCAGTGCGGCAAAAAATGTACGCAACGCCATGCTCTTCAACGTGCTGTCCTTCATGTCCGACAAACTTCTGACCGTGGGCAATACCGTGGCAGCTCTGGACGAGCTGTATATCTGGCTGTCCAATCCCACCGCCATCGAGTACATCCGCAACTGCCTGAAACGTGTGAGAAAGAAGGAATCCGCCATGCTTCTGGCCAGTCAGAATCTGGAGGACTTCGACCAGGAGGGCGTCCGTGAGATGACAAAACCCCTGTTCAGCATCCCTCCTCACCAGTTCCTGTTCAACGCCGGTTCCATCGACAAGCGTTCCTACATGGATATGCTTCAGCTGGAGGAGTCGGAGTACAACCTCATCAAGTTTCCCCAGCGGGGTGTCTGTCTGTATAAGTGCGGCAATGAACGATACCTGCTGGAGGTTCACGCTCCGGCCTACAAAGCGAAGCTCTTCGGATCGGCAGGTGGTCGCTGATGGCTCTTTCTGCTGCCGCTGTGGCGAAAGCTGCCGCTATGCTCCTCACCAATGAAAAGACCCGAAAAGGTGTGGGCTGGATTCTGGTGGCAATCTTTTCGCCGGTCATTCTATTGATCGCTCTTCTCTGCGCCATTGGCTCCGGCGGCGCAGAACACAACAACTATTCGGTGGAGGCGTGCTTCTACGGGGGTGAGTTTTCCAGCGATGTTCCTGCGGAATTTCAGTATCACATTGAGGAGATGCGCTCGGCTTTTTCTCTTCTGGATTCGGCGGTGTCCTCTGTCAACGAACAGATGGACAGCAGCAACGGCCTTGACCCTATCCGTGTCAAGGCCGTTTTTTATGCCCTCTGCTTTGGGGCGGACGCTCCATCCGCGAGTGCTGCAGACAGCTTTGTGGAGTGCTTCTACACCACAGAAACCCGGACACGAACTGTGGAAGTAACTCTGGAGGATGGAACCACAAGTACAGAGGAAGAAGCATATACCGTCGCTGTACCAGTCTCGCTGTACCAGGCATACGCCAATCTGGAGGCGCACTTAGGCAGAACGATCACAAAGGATGATAAAAGCAACATCGACCACATCTATACCATGATCGCAGGGAGCGCTGGAGGCGGCAGTTACGGTGGCGAGTATCTCCGAGGTGGCGGAGCCAGCATCGACCTGGACATCTCCACCTTCACCGATCCCTCCACTAAGAATGCAGCAGACCTTGCGATCTATGCCACCCACGCTTGGGAGTCCGGCTGGGGTTATGTCTGGGGGACATACGGCAATGTCCTCACTGACTCGCTCTTCGCTTACAAGCTGGAGCAGTATCCGGACGGCGTGGGTACCTACGCAGATTTCATCCGGGCTAACTGGCTGGGCGGCCGGACAACAGACTGTGTAGGACTGATCAAAGGCTATGGCTGGCTCGACCCTGAAACATTGACCATCGGATATGCTACCAATGGTATGCCTGACCTGGGCGCCAACCAGATGTACTACTCTGCATCGGTGTCCGGTCCCATTGAAACCATGCCGGACACCCCCGGTCTGACTGTCTGGCATGACGGACACATTGGTGTTTATATCGGTGACGGTTATGTGATCGAGGCCATGAACACGAAAAAAGGAGTGGTGAAAACGAAGCTGGAGGGCCGGGGCTGGACGCACTGGCTGGAGATCGAATACATCAACTACGACTGAGAAAGGATGTGCCTATGAAACAAGTGAATCTGACCATCACCTTCGATGAGGAGAAGCTCTCGGCGCTCAAACGCTACATGAGCAAGAAGGAACTCGACCTGGACCGTGAAATGACGGACGCACTGGTGAAACTCTATGAGAAATATGTTCCCGCTCCGGTGCGTGAATACATCGACGAGAGCGATGTAGCTGCGTCTGCGCCCGCCAGATCCCGCCGCAGTTCGAAGCCGGTTACGCCCAAACCCGCAGAAGAAATGGAGGTGGCACAGTGAGCCGCAAAGAGGGTGCCGTGGAGTATATGACGGAACAGAATCACCATGACCGTCCGTCCACAGTTCGGAGTTTTCTCACTGACCATGCCGGGGAAGCCTTCTCTATGATGACACCCTGCGGCTTTGTAGAGCTGACAGCCGCACAAGCGGAAGCCCTTCTGGACGGGCAGAGTGCTGTCGCACATCCCGGCGTTGCGGGGATCACGATGGAGCTTTCCGCCGATGAGCTGCTGGAGCAGACCATTCATTCTGCCAATCTGAAAGATGGGGTGTGGTATCTCATGACACAGTTCCCTGAGATGGAATACAGCGGCCCGGAGATGGGGGTGATGCAGTGAACAGCAAAGACATCACTCTCTGGATTGACGAGCGTTGGTACGATGCGCTGAACAGGCATCTGAAAGACGAAACACTGGAAGAACATCTGGAGAAGACCATCGATGAGATGTGCCGCCAGCTTCCTGGGCAGGAGTATGAGCGTATCAGCGCAGAGATCCGGCAAGAGCAGCAGGACGATCAGAAAGCACGAGAAGCTGCCCGACGCTTTGCGGTGTTCCATGTCACGGAGGGCGGCAGCTCCGACTACTTCCTGGCAGAGGAGAATCTTGAGTTCCTCCAGACTGCTCGACGCCTTCGCAGCTATATCCGCAAGGCAGACAGTGATGCTCCCGCACACTTCACTGAAATGTTTCCTCGTGGAGAGAAGCTGTCCCGTGAGCAGTTCGAAAAATATGTGTCGGAGCGGCTGGACAACACCGGCAAAGTGGTCGGTGCATTCGACATCGATCTGGACAATGGACACCTCGATGCGCTCAACATCATGGACGGCTGGAAGCGATTTCGCATCCAGGATGTCAGCAGCGCTGTCTACTTCGCCATGAAGAAAAGCACCGCTTCGCCGAAAGAACGGTGGCGTATCTTCCTGGATCGTCTGCACGGAAAAGAGGTCACATACGAAACGGAGCCGCAGTATCTCACCGGCAGTCGGACGCTCCGTGCAGAGGACATCTCCTTTGCGGAGGATATTATTCAGAACGACAACCTGCTGGAGTTCTACATGGAAGTATCGTTCCATGCGGACGAAGTGTTTGGTACCAATGTCTACACCACCGAGAACGATGACTGGCTGAACATCTACGCCAACTACGATCTGGAGCGTGGCTGCGTCTGCGACACACTGGAAGTGTTCCTGCAGTGTAGCAATGGCGATGAGCTGGACTTCAAATATCGGCTCAGTCCAGAGGAACAAGCTCTGTTCATTCCCAAGATGAACACCTACTGTCAGGAGCATTGGGGGCAGAGTTTGGAGGAGTGCTGTGCGGATTATCTGACAGAGCAGAGTCCGGCATCCCCGGAGATGCAGATGTAGCGCCGTGTTGCCCCGTGTGAGCCGCTGTGTGCGGCTTTCAGCGGCTGGCCGACCGTGTACCCCACCCTGGGGAAATATGCGGGATTTGGGCCGCTTTCCAAGGGAGGGGGGAAGCTGACGAAAGCGAAGCAGGAGAAAGAGCCGGGGACAATGCCGCCCCCGGCTCTCCCACTTCTGCCCGCAGTGCGGGCAGTTTCCGGCTTTTCGCAGCGGGGACAATCCGGCGGGTGGAAAGAGCTGTTGGACCCTATGATGCGGAAAAGCTCCGCTGTGGCAAGGGTTCTCAGCGGGGACTTGACGAAAAAAGGAGTGGTTTTACTGAAGTCCGAAAGCAGAAAAACGAAGAAGGGGTTCTGGATCTCTGAGGATCTGGACGAGAAGGTAGACATCTACCTGCGCCTCGACAACTGCGCCAGCCGGAGCGAATTCGTGGAGAATGCCCTCCGGTTTTACATCGGCTATCTGAACACGAAGAACGCCGGCGGCTTCCTGCCCGAAGCACTCTCCGCCATGCTCACCGGCACCCTGGACAATTTTGCCGGACGCATGGGCTCGCTCCTGTTCAAGCAGGGTGTGGATCTCAATGTGCTGGGGCAGATCATCGCCTACGACACCGATATCGACGAAGGCGAGTACCAGCGTCTGCGGGGACGCGCCATTCGGGATATGAAGCGCACCAACGGGCGCATCTCGTTCAAGGATGCGCTGGACTTCCAGAAGTCGGTGTAACTCATGGCAAAGCTCGTACAGAAAAGCGGCTACATCAAATCCGAAAAGGCCGGCGGGTACATGAAATACATTGCCACCCGCGAAGGTGTGGAGAAGCTGACCGGCAACGGTCCCGTCACCAAAGGACAGCGGGAACTGATCCAAAAGCTCCTGCATGATTTCCCTGATGCCGTGGAGCTGTTCGAGTATGAGGATTACCGTAAGACGCCTACCCTTGGTACCGCATCAGCCTTCATCACCATGGCGCTGGATGCAAACCTCCACGAAATAAATTCTGAGAGCGGATACCTGTCCTACATTGCCACCCGCCCCCGTGTGGAGCGCCGCGGGGCCCATGGCCTGTTCAGCTCCGCCGCCGCAGTAGACCTCGACGCAGCCATGTCCGAGCTGGAAGCCCATGACGGAAATGTGTGGACCATCATCTACTCCCTGCGCCGTGAGGATGCTGCCCGGCTGGGGTACGACAATGCGGACGCATGGCGCGGCCTGCTCATGATGCACGCACAGGATCTGGCCAAGGCCATGAAGATACCGGCTGATCACTTCCGCTGGTATGCGGCCTTCCACAATGAGGGGCATCACCCCCACATCCACATGATGGTCTGGTCAGACGATCCGAAGGAGGGCTTCCTGACCAGGGAAGGCATTGCGACCATGCGCTCCAAGCTGACCAACACCATCTTCCGGGATGAGATGATCCAGATCTACGAGCGGAAGGATGTTGCCTATAAAGAGCTGATCGAAGTGGCGCAGGATACCATGCGGGAGCTGATTCAGAAGATGGAGCATCAGCTCTGCGACAACCCTGTCATCGAGAAGCAGATGCGCCAGCTGGTGCAGGCGCTGGAAACCACCACCAGGAAAAAGCAGTATGGCTATCTGAAGAAACCGCTCAAAGCATTGGTGGACACCATCGTGGACGAGCTGGCCCGGCAGCCGGAAGTAGCAAAGTGCTATGAAACCTGGAATCAGATCCGGGATGAGCTGAACGAGTGCTATGGCAGCCGTACACCGCGGGAGCATCTCCCGCTCTCTCAGCAGAAAGAGTTCCGCCGGATTAAAAACGATATCATCCGGGAGGCCGAGAACATCCGCCTCGGCCTCCCGACTTTTGAAGATGAGAAAATGCAAGATGAGCCGGAGCCGGAGGCGGCACATGAGGAGCAGCGATCCAGCAGCGTATATGAACAGGCTCGACGCTATCGTGCCGCCAAAACGGTTCTGCAGGATGTCTATGCGCTGGATGAGGAACACGCCGAAGCCGTCCGGGCGCTGGAACAGCTCTGGGCGGAAGGATACACGGTGGCGGCGCATCAACTGGGAAAGTTCTACCGGGATGATCTCTCCACCATGCGGGATCATGAAAAAGCGGAGCGTTGGTTTCGCTTATCCGCAGAGGCCGGAAATGACTTTTCGGCATACGCACTCGGGAAGCTCCTGCTCTCTCAAAAGCGCACCGATGAGGCGGTGCGCTGGCTGGACAAGGCCGCCGGGCATGGGAATCCGTTTGCCCAATACCGCCTTGGGAAGCTCTGTCTCACCGGTGAGTCCGTAAAGAAGGATGTGAGAAAAGCTCTGGAGTACCTGACTGCCGCCGCCAGACAAGGAAACCCGTTTGCTCAGTACACACTGGGCAAGCTGTATCTCCTGGGCCGGGATGTGGAACAGGATCGGGAGCAGGCCAGGGATTGGTTCACCCGCTCCGCTGCCCAGGGCAATGCGTATGCTCAATTCTTCCTTGACCGCTTTGACCAGTTCCGAGATCCGTCCGTCATGCTGGCGGCAACCAAGCTGCTCCATCACATGAGCCGGATCTTCCGGGACAATTCCATGCCGCCTCGCAATCCGGCAGGGATTCGCATTGATTCCAAACGGCGCAAGCGGCTGACGGAAAAGCGGATGGCCATGGGCCACAAGGCGGATGATCATGAGGAGCAGGTATCCTATCAGCAGACCATGTAACAGGAGGAGCCTATGTCGACTTACATTCATTTCACGGAAGAACAGAAGCAGCGAGCCGCCTCCGTTGATCTGGAGGAGTTCCTCCGCTGCCGGGGCGAAAAGCTCCTTGCCTCCGGCAGAGAGAAACGGCTGGCCCGTGACCATAGTGTCACCATCCGCGGCAACGAGTGGTACGATCATGCCGAGGAGCGGGGCGGCCACGCCGTCAGCTTCGTGCAGCGGTTTTATCACCTTAGCTATCCGGAGGCGGTGACCATGCTTCTGGGAGGCGAGCTGGGAACGGTTTATCCCTCTGCCGAAGAACGGGTAGAGGAGCCGCCGAAGCCCTTTGTCCTTCCGCCGGCCAATTCCAATATGCGCCGGGTCTATGCCTATCTGGTCAAGCACCGGAATATCGACCGGAGCGTTGTGGCGCACTTTGCCAGAGTGAAGCTCCTGTATGAGGATGCCGAGTACCACAACGCAGTCTTCGTGGGTACGGATGAAGATGGTATTCCCCGCCATGCTCACAAGCGCAGTGCCAACAGCTACGGCAAAGCCTTCCGGCTCAATGTGGAGGGCTGCGACCCGCGCCACAGCTTTCACCATATCGGCAGAGACGAAAGCCTCTATGTGTTTGAGGCTCCCATCGATATGCTTTCCTACATCACGCTCCATCCGGAGGACTGGCAGAGCCACAGCTATGTGGCCTGCTGCGGCACCTCCATTCAGCCGGTTCTGAAGCTGCTGGAGCGGCAGCCGGAGATCAATACCGTCCTGCTCTGCCTCGACAATGACGAGGCTGGCCACCTGGCCAGTCGGCGCATGGAGGAACAGCTGGCAGAGAGGTACACGGTGGAAAGGCTCATTCCCACACACAAGGATTGGAATGATGATCTGACCGCTGAGGAACCGTCCTACGCACAAGTCATGCAGTAAATAACAACAACGCACACCACTTCCTGTTCGCCCGAAGTAGGCCGTAACAAGAGTGATGTGTGCATTCAGAAATATGATGCCGAGCAGGAAGTGGTGTGCCCTGAAAGGGGTTAACCATGCCACACCAAGTCCTGATTTTGTTGGCCGCCGGCGGGCTGATGTTTTTGGTCATCGGCTGTCTGGCGGGCCTGTCCCACTACTACACCCTGAGCGGGATCAAATCCAAAACGGTCGGCGACGGCCAGCACGGCACCGCAAGATGGGCCACAACCAAAGAGATCCGGCAGACCTATGCCCATGTCCCTTTTGAGGTCGAGAAATGGCGCAACGGCCAGAACCTGCCCACGGAGCAGGGGCTGGTACTGGGATGCAAGGGCAAGAAGGGCGAGCTCACCCCTCTGGTGGCCAGCGACGATATCCACTGCCTCATGATCGGCGCTTCCGGTATCGGCAAGACCGCCTATTTTCTCTATCCGAATTTGGAGTACGCCTGCGCCAGCGGCATGAGCTGGCTGGCGTTGGACAGCAAGGGCGACCTGGCCCGCAACTACGGCTCCATCGCCAAGAACTGCTATGGGTATCAAAATGTCGCCGTGATCGACCTGCGAAATCCCACCCGCTCCGATGGCAATAATCTGCTGACGCTGGTCAACCGGTATATGGACATTGCCCGGAATGACCCGAACAATCTTGCGGCTCGTGCCAAGGCCGAGAAATACGCCAAAATTCTGTCCAAGACCATTGTCAACCCGGACGGCGATGACAGCAACCGCGGCCAGAACGCGTTCTTCTACGATGCGGCGGAAGGTCTGCTCACCTCCGTCATTCTGATGCTGGCCGAGTTCCTGCCGCCCGATAAAGACCACCCCCAGGAGCGCCGCCATATCGTATCCGTATTCAAGCTGGTACAGGATCTTCTGGAGCCCAGCCGGGTCAAGGGCAAGAGCCACTTCCAACTCCTGATGGCAAAACTGCCGCCGGATCACAAGGCGCGGTGGTTTGCCGGCGCCGCCCTCAACAGCGCCGAGCAGGCAATGGCCTCCGTCATGTCCACCGTGCTGTCCCGCTTGAATGCGTTTCTGGACAGCGAGCTGGAACAGATCCTGTGCTTTGACAGCGCCATTGACGCTGAGAAGTTTGCTTCTGAGAAGTCTGTCATCTTCCTGATCCTGCCGGAAGAAGACACGACCAAGAACTTTATGGCCGGTCTCATGATTCAGAACCTGAGCCGGGAGCTGTTCGCCGTGGCCGATGAGAACGGCGGCAAGCTGAAGAACCGGGTGGTGCTGTTCTGTGATGAGTTCGGTACCATGCCGCCCTTTGATATACTGCCCCTTTTCTCAGCTGGACGCTCTCGCAAGCTGACGCTGGTGCCCATCATCCAGTCACTGGCGCAGCTCGAAAAAAACTACGGCAAAGAGGGCTGCGAGATTATTCAGGACAACTGCCAGGACACCATCTTCGGCGGCTTTGCACCCAACAGCCAAACTGCCGAAGTACTGTCCAAAGCCCTGGGCAGCCGCACCGTCCTCTCCGGCTCGGTGAGCCGGGGCAGGAACGATCCCAGCCAGAGCCTCCAGATGATGGAGCGTGCCCTGCTGACGCCCGACGAGCTGAAATCCATTCCCAAGGGCAGCTTCATTGTCATGAAAACCGGCACACATCCTATGCGGACCCGGCTCCAGCTTTTCCTGAACTGGGGCATTACCTTCGGAGAGCCGTATGTCGTGCCGGAGAGAGCCAACCGAGCAGTGGCCTATGCAAACCGGGTGGATTTGGAGCGGAATCTCCCGCAGCTCAGTGAGCCGGAGGAGATGAACGAAAGCCGCGGCTATGCGGTATCCAGCCGGGGCGGCATCGCCCATGCTCCGGCTCAGGAGAGGGCTGTAAAAAGAGGAAAGCAAATGAAGACATTCGGAGAGGAGGAACGATGAGTTACTTCGGAACGATTTACGCCGACACTGAGCTTCCCTCCAGAGCGAAGGCGGTCTATATGTACCTGCGGGATCGCTCCGATGCCGAGGGAAAGTGCTGGCCTGGCATCAAGACCATTGCCTCGGACATGAAGCTGTCCCGCTCCACGGTCAAACGGGCGCTGCACGATCTGGAGCAGCACGGCTATCTGAAAAAGGCTTCCCGGCACAGGCCGAATGGGAGCAGCACCTCCAATCTCTATACCGTGAAATAAAAGAGAGAGTGGTTTGTACCAAAATGTAGTACAAACCACTCTCTGAATCAATGGCAATTTCAAAATCTTCCGCCAAGGGAGAACTGCGCCCATTCGCTGGACCCAGGAGCGGTTCATTGTGAACCACCCAGAAGGACTCACTCTATCAGAGATTTAGGTCAGAGAAAAGACTTATCATCATCTTAATGAAAAATCTTACTTCTCAAGTCGAAATTTCAGCAGCAGATACGGCTCCACTTCAAGGACGGTGGCTATCCTAAACAGCAGATCCAGAGACAGGCCATGACTCATGCCGGGCGCTTCAACGGACGCGAGATGCTGGCGGCTAATATCAAGGATCTCTGCCAACTGTTCCTGGGAATATCCCTTTTTCTTGCGATAGTATCCGATAGCATAAGACAGGTTTTCCATGCGCTCGGAAAAGTCAAAATCCCATTCCAGAGTTATCACCACCTTACGGAATTAGTTTATCCGAAGGCAGCGCATACTAAAATTAACCCTAAAGCATTATTGACGCTTATAAAGCGTCAATATATAATTAAAACACTATTTTGTTCGATGTTATGTGAGGTGTCAATATGACAAGGGGACTTGCCTGTGCCATCATCGGCCATAGACCGACACGCTTTCGCTTCAAATATGATGAAAACAACAACGGCTGCAAGCGGATCAAGAAACGCATCCGGGATCAGTTGATCCAGCTCTATGAGCAAGGCTTTCGCCAGTTTTGGGTAGGCGGCGCTCTGGGTGTGGATATGTGGGCCGGGGAGATATTGCTGCGGCTCAAAGAACAGCCGGAATATAGCGAGATCCAACTGAAGATCGCTCTGCCCTTTGAGGGCCACGACACAGACTGGGAAGATCGCAGCCGCAGCCGTATGTCTTTTCTGATCCGGCACAGTGCGGAAACGGTTATCGTGGGTAATAAAGAAGCGCCCCCGGCGGTCAATTACCGGAGACGCAACGAGTATATGGTGGACCGTGCAGGCTGCTTACTGGCGGTCTATGACAACGACCGTTCTATCCGCAGCGGAACGGGCATGACCGTCAACTACGCCAGAAAAAAGGGACTGCCCATCACTCTGATCCACCCGGATAAGGCAACGATATCAAAAGAAAAACCTGAACGATGAAAACTACCCGCTGCGGATAGGGCAGGTTTATGGAATCCATGTTATACTGAACTGAAATGGATACTCCACGAAATGAATTCAATAAAGTATCCTGTTTCAACTGGCTTTTTTTACCCTCAGCAGATATAATGAAAACGAGGTGATGCGATGTGAAGGTACGAAGAATTGCGGCGTTTTTGCTGGCAGGTATCTTGCTGGCCTACTGCTGCGCGGGCTGTTCCGACACGGCCAAAAAAGAAGAGCCGCCGACCACCATTACGGTCTGGCATGTCTATGGCGGTCAGACAGATTCCCCACTCAACGACCTCATCGATGCGTTCAACCAGACGGTGGGAAAGGAGCAGCGGATCAACGTGCAGGTCACCTCCGTGTCCAACACCAACACCATCCACGAGCTGGTGCTGGCCGCCGCCAACGGAGAGCCGGGAGCTCCGGAGCTGCCCGACCTTTTCGTATCCTATCCCAAGACGGTGATGGCGCTGCCCGACGACAGCATTCTGGTGGACTATCAGGACTACTTCAGCGAGGAAGAACTGTCCACTTTCCTGCCGGCTTTCGTGGAAGAGGGGATCGTCAATGACCGGCTGGTGGTCCTTCCCGTGGCGAAATCCACAGAGATCATGTATATCAACCAGACGATCTTCGACCGCTTCTCCCAGGCGACCGGCGTGACGCTGGCGGACCTGGACACCTGGGAGGGGCTTTTCAAGGCAGCAGAGGTCTATGCGGACTGGACCGACGCTCAGACGCCGGATATTCCGGGCGACGCCAAGTCCATGTTCGTTCACGACTACTATTTCAACTATTTCCAGGTGGGGGCGGAATCCCTGGGCGAGGATTTCTTCCAGGGTGACAAGCTGGCCTTTGGCCCCGCATTCCAGGCGGCGTGGGAGCCGCTGGCCCGGGCCGCGCTTCGTGGGGGCGTCTGGCTCAAGGGCGGTTACGCCACGGAATCGATTCGCACCGGTGACAGCATTGTGAGCGTGGCATCCTCGGCCAGCATCCTCTATTACAGCGATGTGGTAACCTATCCGGACAATACGTCCGAGGAGATCACCATCGTCTCCCGCCCCTGCCCGGTCTTTGAAAACGGGGAAAAACTGGTCATGCAGCGCGGAGCCGGTTTCTGCACCGTACGCTCCACCCCAGAGAGGGAGCAGGCCGCCGTGACCCTCCTCAAGTGGCTGACCGAGCCGGACCACAATGTGGAGTTCGTGACCCGAACGGGCTACATGCCGGTGACTCGGGCCGCCTTTGAAAACGAACTGCCGAAGGCCATCGAGGGACTGGAGAGCGCCAAATACGCCTCCCTCTATCAGGCGTACCTGGATACCCAGGCAAACTATGAGTTTTATGTGCCGCCCCAGCTGGAGAGCTATCTGAGTCTGGAAACGACCCTGGAAGATCAGGTGCGCTCACAGCTTGCGCTGGGCCGTCAGGATTATCTGGGGGCCGGAGAAACCGGATTGGAGCAGATCAGCGCAGAGCGGCTCCAGGCCTTCCGGGAGATCATGGAGCGATAAACAAAAGAGAGGAGGAAACACCGTGCTGAACAAATTCCGGGAGTTGCGGGCGCTGAACGCCTTTGCCAAAAAGCAGAGCGTGGGCATGCAGAGAAAACTGATGCTCTACTGGGTGTCCATGATCCTGGTGGTCTTTGCGGCGGTGATCCTCCTTCTGTCCATCGCCGGGGCCTTTTCCCAAAACGACGAGCAGCTCCATGAGGTGATGGAGCTCCAACTGAAAAATACACAGGATAGCCTGGCCAGTCGCCTGGATCGGCTGACCGCCCAGAGCTTGAATCTCTCCAAAGAACTCAGCCGCGAGATCGAAGGGGAGCTGGTACGGGAGGGCATTTCACTGCAAGAGGTCAACGATGACCCGGAGCGGCTGCTGAAGCTGCAGCAGATCATGTACCCGCTGGTCAATACCACCCTCCAGACCGCCAACTGCAACGGAGCCTATGTAATTTTAAATGCCACGGCCAATACCACCCTGGAGGTGGCAGACCACTCCAGAAGCGGGATCCACCTGCGTTACACCAACCTCAGCGCCAGCAATCCGGTTGCCCCTACCGTGGTCTACTTCCGCGGTATCCCGGATATCGCCCGGCAAAAGGATCTGGAGCTGCACAACCGGTGGAATCTGGAATTTGATACCGATCTGATCCCGGGCTGCCGGGAACTGATGGACTCTCCTCTGGACCGGCCTGCGCAGCGTTATTTCTGGTCCCGCCGCATTGACCTGAAGGGTACCTGGGAATCCGCCATGCTGCTGTGCGTCCCCATCGTGGGCAGCGATGGGAGCGTATACGGCGTCTGCGGCGTGGAGCTCAGCGCGCTGTACTTCCAGCTGTCCTATCCCGCGGCGGAGGGGCAGTTCGGCTCCGCCGTTACCGTTCTGGCTCCCATTCAGGACAGCCGTCTTCTGCTGTCGGATGGATTGGTGGGCAGCGTCAACGGTACCTATCTGGACGGTCAGGAGACGCTCGCCATCCATCAGGGACGATACTATAACGAATATGACACAGGCGCCGAGCGGTATATCGGCCTGCATCAGACCATCTCCATCTCCAAGGGAGAGACGGAGGACACCGCCTGGGCCGCTGCGATCCTGATCCCCCAGGACAGTTATGCGGCATACACCGCTGAAATACAAAAAACATGGATCATTGCGGCCCTGGGACTGCTGGTGGTGCTGCTGGCCCTCTCCTTCTTCCTGGCGCGGAGATTTGTCCGGCCTATTACCGACAGCCTGAAGCGGTTCCAGCAGGAAGAACTGCCGGAACAGGTGCTGTCCTCCGGGATCTCGGAGGTGGATGAACTGGCGGAGTTTCTCAACGCCCGGGCCCGGAACCAGCGTCTGGAGCAGGGCGAGCTTCCCCCCAATATTGCCGAGCTCTTCGACCAGTTTGTGGCGCGGAAGGATCTGCTGACAGAGGCGGAACGGAATATCCTCCGTTACTACATCGATGGACATGAGATCGCGGACATCCCGGATCTGGCGTTTATCAGCATGAGCACGGTCCGAAAGCACAACCGGAGCATCTACGAGAAGCTGGGGGTGGCCTCCCGGGATGAACTGATGCTCTATATCGATCTGCTTCGCCGGTGCGGACGGCTCCAGGAGCTGTTCTAAGACAAGTTTCTCCATCACAGCAAAGCGCACAAAACCAGAGGACTGGTTTTGTGCGCTTTCTCTATTATCCAATGGATACCTTTGCGAAAAAGTGGGAAAAAGTATCCGACGGACCATATACTCCCGCCCCTTACTCCTGTTATAACAGGAGTAGAAACGAGGAGGTGCGGAATATGACAAATCTCTTGTCCAGCCACTTAGAGGACCGGTCCACGCCCCAGTATTTCTGCTTTTCCATCCGCTGCGAGGTGTGCGGAGAATTTTGGTACAGCAGCAGCATCCCCTTTTCCAAAGCGCTGCAGGCGGCGGAACACCGGGAGAAGAAGGAACTCTATGACGCCATCTATCAGCGGGAGAAGCAGCGGGCCATGCAGGCGGCCGGTCAGGAGGCCAGGGAGCGGTTCAGCCAATGCCCCATCTGCCGGCGGCTGGTCTGCGACGCCTGTTTCCTCATCTGCGATGAGATGGATCTGTGCCGGGAGTGTGCCGGCCGGATGGAGGAGTCCGGGGAGCCGGTGGCGCCATGAAAGGGCGTTGGCTGCCGCTCCTCCTGCTGTGCCTGATCCTGGCCGGGTGCGGCACGGTGGACACAGGGGGCCGTCTGATCTCCGCGGCGGAGGGCGCCGAGGCGTATAGCGCGGCTCTCGCCCCCTTCCTCCCCGGGTATTCCCTTCAGACGGCAGAGGATACCCTCTACGCGGAGGTGAGCCGAGGCAGCGCCGTGGCCTGCTTTGATGTACAGGCCATCCCGGCGCTGGAGCGGGGCATTGGCCGGTATTGGTATCCCCATGTCACGGCCACCGTGATTCTGGCGGTGGACCGCAGCCGGACGGACGCCGCCGTCACCGGCTGGAATAGCCTTCGGGAGAGTCCGGTCCCCGTGGGTATCAGCAGCAGTTCCGTGATCCGCAATATGCTGGCTCTGGGCGCCCTGTCCTACGGTCTGGACCGGGAGGCGCCCTCCAAGCGTGACGCTCTGGAGCTGCTGGAGCACCTCGGTCAGAACGGAAACTTCCGGCTGGAGGCGCCGGACGCCCCCATTCTGATCTGTCTGGACTGGGAGGCCGCCGCGTGGAACCGGAACGGAGGAAATTATGAGATCATCGTGCCGGCGGAGGGCACGCTGTCCTGCCGTATGGGGCTGCTCTCCGATGTCCCTCTGACGCTGGAGCCGGGGCTGGATGAAACCCTTCTGTCAGCAGGGCTGCCCCTGGCGGACGGGGAGCGGCCGACTGACTTCCCCGGCGATTACCGGTCGGCCCGTACCCTGAGCGAGGAGGACTACGGCTGGTTTCTGGAACTGACCGGGGACAGCAGCCGGGACCTGCGCCGGCAGGTGCTCCACATCCGGCGCTATACTACAGCAGATCTCCGGGAGCATATTTTATCCGCCCTGTTCCTTGCCGCCGCCATCCTGCTGTGGAAGGGGACGGTATCCCATCGGATGATCCGTCGGGATGTCCGCAGAGTAGTCGGGGTCATGGGCTGGCTGATGGTGGGATGGCTGCTGCTGCGCCTGTTCAAATATCAGCTGACAGCAGATGGGCTTCTGTGCCGGATGTGCTGGTACGGCTATTACATCTTTCAGCTCGCCCTTCCGGTAACGCTGCTGTATCTGGCCGTAATCCTGGACCATCCGGAGGGTGAGAAAAAGCCGCTGCGCCCTCTGTGGCCGCCTCTGGCCTGCTATGCCCTCTCTGTGCTATTGGTACTCACAAACGATCTCCACCAGCTGGTGTTTCGTTTTGACCCGGCCGGGGACTGGGCCTCAGACTACCGGTACGGTCCGGGATACTGGGGCGTAATGGCTTTATCCCTCCTGTTCCTGGCCTGCGCAGTCTGGAAGCTGCTCCACAGGGGGCGGTATAGCCCCTACTGGGCCGGCAGGGTGGTTCCGCTGCTGTTCTGCGTGGGATTGCTGGCCTACATCACTGCTTACATCAGGCGGGTGCCTCTGGCGTGGGAGAGCGATCTTACCGTGAACATCTGCGTGCTGTCCGCCCTGTTTTTTGAGTCGGCCCTCCACGCGGGGTTTATCCCGGTCAATCTTCAGTATCAGCGCCTGTTCACCGCCACTCCCATTGGGCTGACGCTGCTGGATGAGCAGGGCCGCACCGTCCTGTCCTCCCGGGGCGCGCCTCCCGTCTCCCGCTCCATCTGGCGGAGGATCTCCATGGATATGGCCCATCCGCTGCTGCGGGACAGCGACACCCAGCTTCACGCGGTTCCTATTCACGGCGGTATGGCGGTATGGCAGGAGGACCTCTCCCAGCTCAACCGGCTGCGCAGAGAGATCCAGGCTGTGCAGGCCCGTCTGGAGGCGGCCAACGCCCTGCTGCGTGAGGAGGGCGATGTGAAAAAGCGCCTGCTGGCTGCGGAGACAAACCGCACCATGTTTGAACAGCTGGACCGGGACATGGAGCGCCGCATCCAGACATTGGGACGGCTGATCGAGGCTCTGCCGGAGACCCCCCATCCCCGGGACCTGACCGCCTATATCACTCTTTGCCTGTGCCATATCAAACGCAGATGCAATCTGTTTTTCCTGGCACGTCAGGGAGATGGACTGCCCGGAGAGGAATTGAGCATTTATCTGGATGAGCTGGCAGAACTGGCCCGCTATGCAGGACTGCAGCTGCTCATTCGTTGCGGGCAGCGTGGAGTGCTGGAGATCCGCAGGGCGGCACTGTGCTACGACTTTGCCTTTGAAGCCATATCCTGGGCCCTGGGGGAGAACGCCTCTCCTCTGCTGGGGTATCTGGAGCCGGAGGGCGCCCATCTGGTTTTCCGCTTTATTCCGGGCGGTGATCCCGGACAATGGCGCTTTTCGGAGGAACTGACGACGGCGGCTGCCGCGCTGGGCGGTCAGATCGCCTGCAAGGATCTGGACGATGCCGTTGGGATCTGCATGACGCTGCCCTTGGGAGGTGAGTCCTGTGGCTGAATTTTACCGGTTTCCCCATTGGGCGCTGACCACATTGGTGATGGCGGCCGCCCTGTGCATCGTGTTTCAAACAAGGGCCATCTCTTACAGCATCCGACGTCTGCCCACCGGCTGGGTGCGCCGGGTGGAAAATGGGATGGAGTGCGCCATCCTCGGGATGCTGTTCCTCTTCGCCGCCCTTCTTGCACAGGTGCAGTATGGGCTGTTCTGCGGCTTTTTGGCGCCCAGCGCCTACGGCCTTGTCCGGCAGGCGGTGTTTTTGCTGACTGCGGTGCTGGGAACCACCGCCGCGGTGGGGATGGAACTGATCTGGCCGTTTTTTGCCGTGGGCGGGGCGGCTGTCCTGCTCCCCCTGACAGAGACGGTCACAGGGCCCGCCTATCCCGTCTTTTTTCTGATGAGTATGGCGTTCTTCCTGCTGCGCAGCGTACATATCTGCGTGCTGCGCCGGCGGGAGCTCTACACCCAGCTCTCCTCCGTATCCGTCAAGGAAGCCATTGATACCCTGCATACCGGTCTGCTGTTCTTTCGGCGGTCGGGGGAACTCCTGCTATGCAACCGCAGCATGGAGGAGCTGGCACGGCAGATGACGGGGCAGCCGGTACAGGACGGAAGGCTGTTTCAGCGGCTGCTGGAGTGCGGCCCGCTGTGCGGCGGCTGCGCACGGGAAGTTCTGGGTGGACAGCAGGTGTTTCGCCTCCCCGATTCCTCCGTATGGAGCTTTTCCGCCCATGAGCTCCCCATGGGGCGCCAGACCATGCTTCTGCTGACTGCCGATGATGTCACGGAGCATTGGGACGCGGTGACCTTTCTTGCCCGGCAAAACCAGGCGCTGGAGCAGCGCGGACAGGAGCTTCGCAGCACCATTGCGCATTTACAGGCCATCTGTGAAGCGGAGGAGATCGCCCGAAGCAAGGCGAGGGTACATGACCTTTTGGGACAGCGGATCAGCCTGCTGCTCCGGGCGCTGCGGGATGACCGGCAGATGGATGAGTCGCTGCTGCTGGACTTTGCCCGCAGCCTTCCCACGGCCCTCCGGGAGGACCGCACACCCAGCCCTGCCCATCGTCTGGAGATGCTGCGGGAGACCTTCCAGGGCATGGAGGTGTCGGTGGAGTTCCAGGGCGCGCTGCCGGAGGATGGGGCGGTGGCGGACAGTTTTGCCGAGATCGCCGTGGAATGTGTCACCAACGCCGTGCGCCACGGGTATGCCACCCGCATCCAGTTCCACTTTTTCCAGAATGACTGCTGGCGCATGACGGTCACCGACAACGGCATCCCGCCCGCCGGACCCATCCGGGAGGGTGGCGGCATCGGCGGGATGCGCCGCAGGGTCCGTCAGCTTGGCGGCAGAATGGAGCTCTATACTGTCCCCCGATTCCGAATCGAACTGTCTGTTCCAAAGGAGGCTGTGGAGAAATGACAAACGTTCTGATTGTGGAGGATCACGTTTCCATGCGGGAATCGCTGACCACGGCGCTGACGGCGGCGGGAGATTTTTCTGTGGTGGGCGAAGTGCCCAACGCAGACTATGCCCTGGATTTCTGTAAGCATCTGCATCCGGAACTGGTGCTGATGGATGTCTGCACCGAGGGCGGCGCCTCTGGGCTGAAGGCGGTGGAGGCCATCCGCAAAACAGATCCGGAGGTCAAGATCATCGTCATGACCGCCTTTGACGAGATCACCTATATCCCCCGGGCCAGGGCCGCCGGGGCCAACGGCTTTGTCTACAAAAGCCGGAGCCTGCACGATTTTCTGGAGGTGGCCCGGACGGTGATGGCGGGGGGCAGCAGTTTCCCGGAGCCCAGGACCATTCCCATGCCCCAGGGAGAGGCTCCCCTCACCGACCGGGAGATGGAGGTACTCCGGCTGATGTGCAGACACATGACCAACAAAGAGATCGCCCAGGAGCTGTTTATCAGTGAAAACACCGTCAAGTATCACAAGATGAACATGCTGGGCAAGACCGGCTTTTCCAAGGCGGTGGATCTGGCCTTCTACATGATCTCCAACGGCTGGATCAATCCCCTGTATTAAAGAATTGCACTTCCTATCCACCGGCTTTGTGCCGGTGGATTTTTTGTTTTAGGGAAAAGACTACCCGCAGCGGGTAGGGTGCAAATTCGAAATAAGCTCTACAATAAATCTGTAATACAGAAGGTATGGGAGGTGGGGAGGCTGAAAACTGTGCTCCTGATCATGCGGCGGGCATCGCTGGCTCAGGGCCTGATGGCGAAAGTGTGGGACGCCCCGGGAATACAGCTGTGCTATGAGCCGGACTATGCCAACGCGGATGTGGCCATCCGCAGCCATCTGGCCTCCGGGGCACTGCTGGAGGTCTCCGAGGACGGCGATCACGGCATCGACTTCTGTCTGGCCCTGTGCGCATGGCTGCGGGAAGTCACGCCCCACTGCCGGCTCATGCTGATGTGCCCCGAAGGACAGCCGGAGGCTGTGAGCCGCGCCATCGAGGCTAAGCGTAGGGGCGAGATCGACGACTTTGTGTTTTATGATGTATCTCTGGACTATTTGGCCGCCAGTCTGCAATCCCTTTGAGAGAGGCAAAGATCATTTTGAAATGGGGGGTACCCCCCATTTCAACGCCTACCGTGGTAGGCGTTGATCCGGCTCTGGTCGATTCGGTTTTATACACAAAGACGGCCTGGCGGCGAACACCAAGAGACAACGGAAAAAGTGCTGCGGTTTTAGGAGGCAGAAGGGAGGAAAAAAGAGGCCGCACGCCGAGAAACAATGCGCGGACAATGGGTATCCAATCAAAATAGGAGGAAGATAGAACATGAGAAAACGAATTACCAGTCTGCTGCTGACGCTGGTCATGCTGCTCTCCCTCGTGCCCGCCATGGGCGTGACGGCGAGCGCGGCGGATGATACTTACGGATACGGCAACATCAAGAACTGGGACTGGTTTAAAAGCTATCTCGAGTCGCCCACTTCAAGAGATCTCACGCTGGAAAATGACATCGATTATACGACGGGATATGATGATGGTGCGATCCTTATAAAGAAAAGCCAAAAACTGGACCTGAACGGCCATAAGATCAGGATCGACGCAAGCAAGCGGGCGGAGTTTTACAACCTGATCACAATTCGCTCCGGCGAATTCACGCTGTACGACAGCAAGGGCGGCGGCGCGATCGAGGTTGAATTTGCGAGGGACTCCAAGGGGCACTGCATCATCATGATAAGCCCCGACAGTGCTGGCGCGCCTGCCAAATTCACAATGAACGGCGGCACGCTGACAAGGCTGAATCCGATAGATTCGAATGTCTATGGAAACAACGGCTGCATCAGCGACAACTATTTTGTTCCGTTCGAGGGCGGTGAGCGCCCGCAGATCACGATCAACGGCGGCACGATCAACTGCCCGTACAGCTGGGACAGGAGCAATGCCAGTATGAGGCAGGTTGAGTATATGCCGACGGCGCTGCTGCTGCGCTATTCCAATCTCACGGTCAAGGGCGGCACCTTCAACGGCATAGTCTGGACAGATAAGCTGTCGTGGAAAGAGGGAGATGCGGAGCCGCGCGTTCTTCTCAACGGCGGCGAGTTCAACTTCCCGTTTGCGGTGACCAGCCTGCTGGAAAATAAGACGCAGATGGTCATCGACGGGGCGCGCTTCAACGATGGCCTTTATGTTACCGAAAGCATAAAAGAAAGCAATTATAAGGGGAACGAGCCGGCGATGCTGATCAAAAGCGGCGTATTTGACGCGTCCGGCCAGTATCTCAAGCTCGATATTTACGGTGTCACCAGAGAGCGTGGGTACGATTTGCGGGTCAAACAGCAGGTGATAGAGCGCGTTATGAAGTTCTTCCCGAACAGCGCGATAAAGGTGAACGGGAAGATCTATACCTCCGAGAACATCGGCTCGCGCGTGATATTTGACGACAGTCCTTACGGTGGGTCTTTCTATCTGAATTTAAACTTGAAGGGCCCCATCGAGGTCATCCCCAACGCATGGGGCATGAAGTCCGTCACGCTGGACGGCGACCCCATCGACTACTTCAAGGACTGGAAGGGCACCGTTGAGCGGATGGACAACAGCACGGCGCATACCCTCAAATTCGAGTGGTATCCTCTGGCGAGTGAATTGGTAAATGCGGGCTATACCTATCGAACCACGTGCGAGCATTATATCTCCGGTTCTACTGCAGTACAGCAGACAGATACCATCGCTGCCGATAAAACCTCGCATACGATCACCATTCCTGCGGGCGCAGACCCCAAGGTCTATTCCTATGATTTGCAGCTGAATCTGGATAAGAACGGCAGCTCCGTCGGCATCATAGGCAACCAGCATATCGTTAAGCTGGTGGTGAGCGAAGCGGCGGATACCTTCATTTCTACCGTTTCGTTCAACGTGGACAAGGCTGACGTCGGTGAGCCGGGTGAATTGAGCTTCGAGGCCAAGGATAAAAACGGAAATACCGTGGCGATACATCCTAATGTAACGTGGGAACATGACAACATTCAGGAGGGCATCAACCATGTCTCCTTTACGATTCCCGCCCCGGATGGCTATACCTTTAGCGGCGAGAACGGCAAGGTCACGACCCTGAAGTTCGGCGGCGTGGATGTCATCGGCTACGTCGATGGCGACGGTGCGCTCAATTACAGCTTCCCCCTGGATGTAGTTCACCGGCATAAGGCAGATCACGTGAGCTATAACGCCAAGTATCACTGGGAGGCCTGCTCCTGCGGCCAGAAGATCATGAACACCAGCGAACAGCACACCATGAGCGATTGGGTCGCGGGCGATACGCTTCCGAGCGGCGGCGTGGTATATAACCGCTCCTGCATCAGTGGCTGCGGCTATACCGAGACCACCATTGACTACAAAAATGTGAAGCACGTTACCAGCCTTGTGCTGAACATGGAAAACTACCCCATGGACGGCATGAGACCGCATAACTTTGTGCATCAGGAAGGCGACGAGACCGTTGCGGATACCGAAATTCCCGGACAATCTTTTTATAAGCTGACACACCGCGATTCGACGATCAAATACCCGTCCTTCTCTATCGCGACCGGCAATGAAAAGGTCAAGTTGTCCGCAACAAACCCGGAAGCCTATGACGATCCTGCGGAAAATCCCGACTTTGCAAAGTGGACTACGAAAGACGGAACTCTTTGGCTCAGACCGGATACGGAATACTCTGATTATGAGAAGGAGTTCAAGACCGGCGCTAAGTACAAGGCCCATTTGACGCTTGACGCCAAGAACGGCTATGCATTCTACGAAGATTTCAAAACCAACCAGGATAACTTCAAGCTCTACACCGACATGGAAGGCATCACCATCGAACAATACGGTGTCCGGCGGTGGTATTATTTCAGCAACAAGCCTTCGTATGATGATGCGAATGTCCCCGAAGGTTGGGGCTGGTATACTCAGGCGCCTGCTGACAATAGCGCCGGCGCCAGCAGAGTGCAGATCGTATTTATGATCACCGCAAGGAACGAGGGCGACCTGAACATCACCCTGCCGGAGCTGAAGGCCGGCGACGACCTCAAGGAAAAGTGGGCCGTTTTTGAAGGAACCCCCAACTTCGATTTCGTAAAGGACTGTTACCGTAGCGAGACAATGGCGTGGAGGAGCGGCCCCAGCTGTGTGATTCACAATAATACTGTCACCGGCGAGAGCGTGACCGCACAGGCCGGACAGACCTACAGGCTGGAGATCCCCGCTGTGAATGAAAACGTTCTGGCGCACATCACCATTAAGAATCCGACGGCCGCAACCAAGATTGTCGAGATGCCGTCCGGCGCGATCACCGTGACCTACACGCTGCCCGCCGCTGCCGACGATAAGATCGTGAACGGCGCAGCCGTCAGCATCACGCCTCCGGCCTCCGGCGCTACGCCCAACACCACGGCGGCGGTTACCGGTACTGCTCACTGCACGGCTTCCACTGTGACATGGACTCCCGACGAGGCAGCATTTGGCGAGAAGGCTTATACCGCAACCGTTACACTGACTGCGGAGACAGACTATACTTTCGCAAATGATGCGGTATTTACCATCAACGGCCACAAGGTCACTCCCGAAGCGGGCAGCACGACTACCAGCGTGACCCTCAGCTACGCCTTCCCGGCACTGGCTGGGCCCCATACACATACCTACGGCAGCTGGATCTTTGCAACTCCCGATACGCATATCCGTTACTGCACGACGAACGACGGTTCTTACGAGGAAGCCCCGCACAGCATCACCAGCTGGACGGACAAGGGCGACGGCAAGACCCACACCGGCACCTGCACCGATTGCGGCTATGAAAAGACCGAGAACCACAGCTGGGAAGTCGATCACGAGGTCCCGCCCACTGTGACCGCCGAGGGGACTCGTTATTACAAGTGCTCTGCCTGCGCAGCTGACAAGACCGAGAGTATCCCCAAACTCATCGAGTACAGCGTTACGGTCAAGGACGATGGCAACGGTACGGCTTCCGCCTCTCCCGCAAAGGCTGTCGCCGGTACTGAGATCACCCTGAGCGCCAAGGCCAAGAGCGGCTACCACTTCAAGGAGTGGAAGGTCGTCACGGGCAGCGTGATTATCACGGACAACAAGTTCACCATGCCTGACGAGGCTGTCGAGATCAAGGCAATCTTCGAGAAGAACACCTCCACCGGCGGCAGTACCGGCGGTGGTGGAGGCGGTGTCACCACCTACGCGATCACCGTGAAGGATTCCAAGAACGGTGACGTGATTGCCAGCCACAAGTCCGCTGCCAAGGGCACCACCGTCATCCTGACGGTCGATCCCGACAAGGGCTATGTACTGGATACCCTCACTGTGCTGGACGGCAACAACAAGGATCTCAAGCTGACCGAAAAGAACGGCAAGTATACCTTCACCATGCCCGCCAGCAAGGTCACTGTGGCGGCCACGTTCAAGGCTTCTGCCCCCACCGGCAAGAACCCCTTCATCGACGTGCCCGCAGGCTCCTACTACGAGGACGCTGTTGTCTGGGCGGTTGAGAAGGGCATCACCAGCGGCACCAGCGCTGTGACCTTCGACCCCAACGGCATCTGTACCCGCGCCCAGGCGGTCACCTTCCTGTGGAGGGCTGCCGGATCTCCCGCCCCCAAGAGCATGAACAGCTTTGCCGATGTCCCCGCGGATGCCTACTATGCCAAAGCGGTGGCCTGGGCCGTTGAGAACGGCATCACCAGCGGCACGGGCGGCGGTAAGTTCAGCCCCGACGCTACCTGTACCCGCGCTCAGATCGTCACCTTCCTGTACCGTGCGGCGGGCAGCCCTGCGGTCAGCGGAGGAAGTGTATTCAGCGATGTAAAGGCCGGCGCTTACTATGCCGACGCGGTCACATGGGCGGCGAGCAAGGGCATCACTGGCGGGATCGGCAATGGCCTGTTCGGTTCGGATAACAACTGCACCCGCGCCCAGGTCGTCACCTTCCTCTATCGGTATGTGGAATAATAACAGGATATTCTTACCAAGTGGGGCGGCAAATGCCGCTCCGCTTTTTTGCGTTTTGTCCGAAAAACTACCTGCTGCGGGTAGGGCGCAAAACAGCGGCACCCGGTAAAATGAAACCATAGTAGAGCGCAGAGGAACAAAAACAGAAAGAAAAGAGGTGTCGTCATGCAAGTAACTGCAAACAGGAAAATGATGATGTCAAGGTGTGCAGTGAGATGAAACGAGTATGGATGTCTATGCTGGCCTTGCTGTTGGCGCTCTGCCTGACGGCCTGCGGCGGCACCCCCGGCGGCGGAGAAGAAGGGCCGTCCGAGTCTCCTGATGACACAGCGACCTCCGCCCCTCCGTCCGACCATAACTCCGACAGTTCATTGGGCGGTACCTATTGGACGGCTGTACAGCACGAGTCCTACAACGATCTCTTTGATCGCACAGAGGTGAGCCAGATGCCCACGGAGCGGTGGTGGGCCGATCTCTTTCTCAACGAGGACGGAACGGCGCAATTCCGTGAGGTCCTGGGCGACAGCTTTAACAGCTATCTGGGCAGCGGGACCTGGTGGCTCGGCGCGGATCACACCCTGCGGCTGACAAGTTCGGACGGCGATGAAGATGGTGAGATGAATGGCCGCATTGAAGATGGCCGCATCATTTTGGAATCCTTCTATGGGGATCGATTCTATTTTGAAAAAGCGGAGCGGCCGGGCCCGGGCGGCGAACTGTGCATCGCAAACCTGCATGGGACATGGCGCATGACCACAGGCGAGGTGGAGGGCTGGAGCTATAACGCCCGGGAAGAAGGTCTGGCCTCCACGCTGGTTTTTGAAAGCAGGTGGAGCGACGCCATCGAGGGATATGTGCTGAGCGCGGATTATTACTTCGCGGACTTTCTGGATACGGATGAGCCGGAATACCGGCAGGAAGCCGAGCTTCGGACGGAACTGCTGGAGGAACCGCTGTTCCACGGCCTCTCCAACGAGCTTTGGAGCGTCCGGCTCTTTCACGATGATACCGGCGCGGAGTTCTTTCTCACCCTGACCGATCCGGATACGCTGTATCTCCAGGAGCATTACGAGACGGACGGCGCTCCGGCGCTCCGCACGGCGGTCTATCAGAGAGTAGACGCATTCCTGCCGGAAACGCTGCAGACGGCTTTGTATGAGGAGCCCTCTGACTGCCTGACCTTCTACTGGCCCAACCCACCGGACGATGTATCCGCATGGCTGGAGGTACTGCCGGTCACAAAGCTGGAGCCGGATGGACTGGACAGGCTGCTGGTGGTGGGGCGCTGGTATGAAACACAGATCCGGTTCTGTACGGGCGAGCCCCTGTGGGATGACAGCGGACGGCTTCTGGATTGGGTCACGGACGAGATCCTGTACGACGAAACGCTCAACATTGATGAGCCTCGGTGGTTTTCCCTGACGATCCCGGAAGGCGTACCGAACCTGTGCCTGCACATCAAGCGCTCCTGGGAGGATTTTTGGTACCTCTGGCCCATCACCGACACAAACGGGTATCTGGTGGATGGGTGGACATTCCTGACACCATAACAAAATAAAACAAGAGAGGAGATCGCATTATGGGACTGATCAAAGCTGCATTGGGCGCAGCCGGCGGCGTGATGGCCGACCAGTGGAAGGAATTCTTCTACTGCGAAGCGATTCCCGCGGATGTGCTGGCGGTAAAGGGAAAGAAGAAGGCCACAGGCCGCTCCAGCAACACCAAGGGGGATGACAACATCATCACCAACGGCTCTGTCATCGCCGTGGCCAACGGCCAGTGTATGCTCATCGTGGAGCAGGGCAAGATCGTGGATCTGTGCGCCGAGCCCGGTGAGTACACCTACGATATGTCCACCGAGCCCAGCCTTTTCTCCGGCGATCTGGGCGAATCCATCAAGGGCGTGTTCCAGAACATCGGCAAGCGCTTCACCTTCGGCGGAGAGGCCCCCAAGGACCAGCGCATCTACTATTTCAATACCAAGGAGCTCACCGGCAACAAGTACGGAACCCCAAGCCCCGTCCCCTTCCGGGTGGTGGACCAGCGGGCGGGTATCGACATCGATATCGCCATCCGCTGCTTCGGCGAGTACAGCATCCGCCTGAAAAACCCCATGCTGTTCTATACCAATGTCTGCGGCAACGTCAGCGAGGACTTTAAGACCGAGCAGATCGCGGGGCAGATGAAGACGGAGTTGCTCACCGCCCTGCAGCCCGCATTCGCAAAGATCTCGGAAATGGGTATCCGTTACTCCGCTCTCCCTGGTCACACCCTGGAGCTGGCAGAAGCCCTCAACGAGCAGCTCTCCTCCCGGTGGCGGGACCTGCGGGGCATGGAGATCGTTTCCTTTGGCGTCTCCAGTGTCAAGGCCAACGAGGAAGACGAGCAGATGATCAAGGAGCTGCAGCGCAACGCGGCCTTTATGGACCCCACCCGGGCGGCGGCCCATCTGGTAGGCGCACAGGCCAGCGCCATGCAGTCCGCGGCCAGCAACCCCAATGCCGGTCCCGCTATGGCTTTTATGGGCATGGGGATGGCTGGACAGATGGGCGGCATGAACGCCCAGAACCTCTATCAGATGGGCGCACAGCAGCAGGCTCAGCCCACCCCCGCCCC
>ENA-UAOW01000152-UAOW01000152.1-human-gut-metagenome-genome-assembly--contig:-NODE-152-length-41113-cov-7.771177_pt1 | contig 41113 bp, 57 predicted proteins | sample MGYA00243470_ERZ654559 | MGnify/ENA primary metagenome ERZ654559 (study PRJEB26926, sample SAMN06164851) | human gut metagenome | biome: ENVO:00009003; feature: ENVO:2100002; material: ENVO:00002003...
ATCGCTCAGTGTCTCGTGGGCTCGGAGATGTGTATAAGAGACAGGTCCACACCGCACGATGTGCCTACACATCTTCTTGAAAATCCTGATCAATATATTACAAGAATAGGAAGTTTCATTAGGAAAACATCACTTGATGAAATTCCTCAACTCATTAATATTCTAAAACAAGATATGAGTATTATTGGTCCGCGTCCGGCTCTGTGGAATCAGTATGATTTGATAGAGGAACGGGATAAATATGGGGCGAATGACGTGAAACCTGGTCTTTCCGGCTGGGCGCAGATTAACGGACGTGACGAGTTGGAAATAGCAGACAAGGCTCGATTGGACGGAGAATATGTTAAGCGCATGAGTTTTCCGTTTGACTGCCGCTGCTTTTTCGGAACGGCTGTGTCCGCGCTGCGTCACGACGGCGTGGTCGAAGGCGGCACGGGAGAGCTGCATAAGATGGAGAGCAATAAATGAGAATTTTGATCGCAACCAATCATTCCTATATGTTCTACCGCTTTCGCAAGGAGTTGGTGGAGACACTGATGCAGGAGCATGAGGTTATTCTCAGCACCCCCTTTGTGGGACATGAGGACAACTTGAAGGCTATGGGGCTGCGTTGCATCAACACGGAGATTGACCGCCGCAGCATCAACCCCTTCAAGGACATGAAGCTGCTGAAAACCTACCGGAAGATGTTAGATGATATACAGCCGGATCTGGTCATCACCTATTCCATAAAGCCCAATATCTACATGGGCAGCGCCTGTAAGGCCAAAGGTATTCCATATGTCACCAATGTACAGGGTCTCGGCACGGCATTTGAAAAGCCGGTGCTGTCGAACGTAGTGTCCGTGATGTACCGCAGCGCTCTGCGGAAGGCCAGAACGGTATTCTTTGAGAACGAGGAGAATGCCCAGTTCTTTCTACATAAAAACATCATCTCCGCCCAGCAGATGAAGGTGCTTCCCGGCGCGGGCATCAATCTGGACGAGTATCCATATGTCCCCATGCGGGATGACGGCGTGTGCAGCTTCCTGTTTGTCGGACGCATTATGAAGGAAAAGGGCGTGGACGAGTTCTTCACCGCCGCGAAAACCGTCAAGGCGGAGTTTGGTGAAAAGGTTGCCTTTGATGTGGTGGGATTCTATGAGGATGCCTACAAAGAAACCGTCGATCATCTGGTCGCTGACAGAGTCATCAACTTCCACGGCTTTCAGACGGATGTGCATCCATTCTATGAAGCGGCGGACTGTGTTGTGCTGCCCTCCTACCATGAGGGTATGTCCAACGTCCTGCTGGAGGGTGCCGCCACTGGTCGCGCCCTCATCACCAGCGATATCCCCGGCTGCCGCGAGGCAGTGGAGGACGGTGTCAGCGGGTATATTTGCCCTGCGAAGGATGCTGATACGCTGTATGACACTATGCAGTGCTTTGTTGAATTTCCGGAAAGCTGGCGAGCAGAAATGGGCCGCAGAGGACGAGAGCGGATGGAAAAGCGATTCAGTAAGGATGCGGTTATTGCGGAGACAATGAAGTGGCTTGGGACAACAAATGGCTAATTACCTTGCATTAATGCTAATAAGTGTTGCGGTAGCGTTTGGCGGGGACAGGCTGACACTTGGCAGCGAATATAGAAAGAAACATCGGCGGCTTATAATATGCTCTCTGGTAATATTTATATTGCTTGCTGGCTTTGCAGGACTGCGAACACGCTGCAATGATACAGGCGCGTATAAGCATGCCTATGAGCTAATAGTCCCAGAGCAGGGCTATGACGATATAGACTGGGATATCGGCAGCAATCCGCTCTTCAATGTGGTGAATATTTGGCTTAAGACGGGCGGAACTTCTACGCAGAACTTCCTCATGTTCTGGGCATTGGTAACCGTTGGCTGCTACATCATATTTGTTCACAAGTACTCATCAAATTATGCAATAACGCTGTTCCTGCTTTTCACAATGGGCTGCTATGGCTTTGTGTTCGCAGGAATAAAGCAGGCGGCGGCCGTTGGCATAGCGCTTATTGGCGTTATGTATGCACTGAAGAAAAAGTGGGTTCCGTATGTGGCCTGTATTGCAATTGCGACGCTTATACACCCGTATTCGCTCATGTACTTAATAGTACCGTTCATGCAGTTCGAACCATGTGGTAAAAAGACGATACTACTGCTTATCGTAGCGATACTGGGGGGCTTTTTTGCGCCCTTTGCTTGGCACCGTTGTTAGTATTACAAGTATGATAGGCGAGAAATATACAGTCACGGAATTTTCTGATAGTGGTGTGAACATATTCCGCGTATTGGTTTGCAACGTGCCTACAGTGCTTGCCTTTATGTACCGCAAACAGCTCTTTGTGGACAGTACAAACGAAGAGAACCTGATGGTGAATCTTGCCATGATAAACGGCGCAATAATGTTTGTTGGCCTTTTTGGCACGGCAAACTACTTCGCACGCCTTGCGAATTATTTTCTTATATTCCAATCTATAGCTCTTCCTTGGATGCTGAAGAAAATAGGCGGCAAGAACAGGCAGATTTTGACAGCGCTGATGGTAATAGGCTATCTTGGTTATTTCTACTACGCAAACATGATTGCAATACCGTTTGATCAGGATTTTGCGAGGATAAGCGTAGCGGAATACTTTGCGCAGATGGGGGGATAGAGATGGAGCAAGTGCGAGTATTACAAGTTGTCACCTACATGGGGCGTGGCGGTCTGGAATCCATGCTCATGAATTATTATAGGCACATAGACCGCGAGGAGGTTCAGTTTGACTTTCTGGTACACCGTCAGGAACGAGCTGCATTTGATGATGAGATTGAATCTCTTGGTGGAAGAATCTATCGTTTGCCTCGACTGGTGCCTTGGAGCAAAAACTACTTAGCGGCGCTGAATCGCTTCTTTGATGAACACTCGGAGTACAAAATTGTTCATGTCCATCAAGACTGCCTGAGTTTGGTGATTCTGAAGGTCGCCGCGCAGCATAATGTCCCAGTGCGAGTTGCCCACAGCCACAGCGCTAATCAGGATAAAAATCTAAAATATCCCATCAAGCTGTGGTACAAGCGGGGTATCCCTAAATATGCGACCAACCTTTTTGCCTGCGGCAAAGGTGCAGGTGACTGGATGTTTGGTGGAGCATCATATCAAATCATCAACAACGCCATAGATGTTGTAGCCAGTGCCTATAATCCAACCAAGCGTCAAGAAATGCGGCGGCAGCTTGGCCTTGAAAATGAATTCACTATTGGACATGTTGGAAGATTTAATCAACCTAAGAACCATCCGTTTCTCCTTGATATCTTTGCTGCACTACTGAGGAGAGAACCGAACGCAGTTCTTCTTCTGGTCGGAGGCGGAGAAGATATGACAAAGATACAGGCGAAAGCGCAGATCCTGGGTATTGCTGAGCATGTCCGCCTTCTTGGTGTCCGCAGCGATGTTGCTGATTTGATGCAGACAATGGACGTATTTGTATTCCCGTCGCTGTATGAGGGATTGCCTGTGACAATGGTAGAAGCACAGGCTGCAGGTTTGCCTTGCCTGATCTCAGATAAGGTTCCGCCTGAATGTATAATCACAGAAGGCTTGGTAGATATCCTGCCGCTGTCGGCAGGGGCAGAGGCATGGGCGGAGAAGATTCTTTCGAAGCGAGCCATCCACCGCACTGATCACCGAGCCGAAATCGCGGCGCACGGCTTCGATATCACTATAGAAGCAGTAAAACTACAGGAGTTTTATTTGAAGGCTTATGAACAAAACTGCTGATCCCATCCTCACCATCTTCACCCCTGCCTACAATCGCGCACACACCCTGCCGCGCACCTATGAAAGTCTTTGCCGCCAGAGTTGTAAGGATTTTATCTGGCTGATCGTGGATGACGGCTCTGCGGACAACACCGTCGAGCTGGTGCGCGATTGGCAAAGCCGCGACAACGGGTTTACAATTCAATACATCTATAAGGAAAATGGCGGTATGCACACTGCCCACAACGTAGCCTACGCCAATATCCACACGGAACTGAATACCTGCATCGATTCTGACGATATGCTGGCAGACGGCGCGGTGGAGAAGATCCTGAGCAAGTGGGACGAGGTCAAAGGGGAGGGCTACGCCGGCATTGTCGGCCTTGATGCGGATTTCGATGGAAAAATCATAGGCAAAGGCTTTCCTGACGGACTATCCGAGACCACCATTTCCGGCTATTACGCGGCGGGTGGAGCCGGTGACAAAAAGCTGGTATATCGGACGGATGTCATCAACGCCTATCCGGCATATCCGGTATTTGAGGACGAAAAATACGTCAGCCTTGCCTACAAGTATCTTTTGATCGATCAGGATTACAAGCTTGCGGTGTTGGACGAGGTGCTATGCAATGTGAAATACCAGTCGGACGGCTCCAGCAACAACATGCTCCGGCAGTATCTCAAAAACCCCAAGGGTTTTGCTTTCTGGCGTGTGGTGAAGATGCAGCATCCGGAATCCCTTAAGCGGCTGGTAATGGATTGTATCCATTACTGCTCCAGCAGCCAGATTGCTGGGAATCGGAACTATATCAAGGAGTCGCCCCTCAAGCTACTGACAGTGCTGTGTACACCGGCGGGATGGGTACTGACATGGTGGATAAGGAGGAGGGTAAAATAATATGCAGTCAATGAACATCGTATACTCCAGCGATAATAATTATGCGCAGCATTTAGGAGCTTCGATATATTCGCTTCTCTCACATAATTCAGATATTGAGATTGTTATTTATGTGATTGATAACGGTATTTCGAAAGATAATAAAGAATACCTTCATCAAATAGCTGCCCAATTTCCTAAATCACAGATAAATTGGATAGATTTCTCAAAATGGAGCGATAAATTGACGCTGAATATGGAGTGGGATATTTCAAGAAGTGCATACGGAAGGCTTTTCATTGGTAGCATGCTTCCACTCAATGCAACTCGTTGCTTGTATTTGGATTGCGACATGATAATTTGCGGCAGTCTCTACCCTTTATATGTTATGCGTATGCATGGAAATAGCATTGCAGCAGTTCAAGATTCCGTAAATGCTTTAACTAAAGAAGCAGTGGGGCTTGATAGAAGAGAACGCTACTTTAATTCCGGTTTTTTGCTGATTGATCTTAATAAATGGCGAAGCACCGATGTGGAGCCGGCTTGCCTTGATTTCATTGCACAGCACCAAGGACGTATTACACATCATGACCAGGGTGTGTTGAATGGGCTTTTTCATCAGGACGTTTCTATCCTTCCGTTAAGATACAATGTTATGACGATCCACTACATAATGAGCCGTGCCAGAATCTTAAAGTACTTTCGTGAGGAGAGTCTATTTTACTGTGAAGAAGAGATTGCACAGGCAAAAACACATCCTGTTGTACTCCACTATACACCCAGCTTTACAAGCCGACCTTGGATGCGGACTTGCCGCCATCCACTGAAAAAGCTGTATTGGGATGCCGTGGAAAAGACACCGTGGGCTGGAGCACAGCCAACAAAAGACACAAGCAAGTGGTATGTAAGACTGATCGATTGGCGATATAGAAATCTACCATTTTGATAGGAGGGTAGCTTATGATAAGTGTGATAGTACCTGTTCACAATGGTGAAAAGACATTGAGAAAGTGTGTGGACGCTATATTGCACAGTACCATCTCGGATATTGAAATTATACTGGTCGAAAATGCTTCTACAGACCGCACTCTTGAGATCTGTCAAGAATATTCCAATAGTCATCAAAACGTCAAAATGATTATTGCAGATACTACTGGCTTATCTCATGCCAGAAATTTGGGTATGGATGCGGCGAAGGGAGATTGGATTGCCTTTGTAGATGCGGATGATTACATCAGCCCTGTTATGTATGAGCGCTTTTTACAAAAAGCAAGAGAAGATCATGATGAGCTTGTATTTGGTGATATCATTGTTGGCGCAGCAAATGAGTTTGATTGGGACACTGGAGAAAGCGTGAACAAAAACGTTTCTGTCCGGGAGTATTGTTGGAATTTGTTCTGCGTAGCTCAATATACCTATAGCATCGTTACGAATAAGCTGTTTTCAGTAAAGCTGGTAAAGGGCTTTCGATTTGATGAGACGCTTCGCTATGCGGAGGATCGCGAATTTATATTTAGAGTATTAAGCCGTGTCCAGTCGATCGGTCGTGTTGCGTCCCCGGTATACTACTATTATCAGGGAAACCCTTCAAGTATCAGCAAATCGTCCGGCATAGAAGCACGCATAGATCAGGTTCGCAGCCTTCAAAAATGTTTGACGTTTGCGGATACAAAATTCTCCTCCTGCCCTGAATATGGAGAATATGTGGCCGCATGTCTTCTGCAAAATGCCGATTTCAGACGACGTCGTGCTTTGGAGTGCGGCCTTACTTCACAAGCTGAAGAATTACTCCCTGTGATTAAGTATGCAGCCAGACGAGTAAGAGAAGCTAAATATTTAGGGAAGAAAACAAAGCTTCGTTTTTTGCTTGAGCATGACTCACCAGTTCTATTCAACTTTGCGGTAAAGCTCTTCGGAAAAAGCTGATACATTATGAAACGCATCCTTATCATTCATTATAATATGGAACTCGGTGGGGCGGAGAGTAGTTTACTCGGGTTGCTTGATACTATAGACTACAGTAAATACGCAGTGGACTTGTTTTTACTAAGTCACTCTGGCGAGTTTATGCCCTTAATTAATGAGCATGTGAATTTGCTTCCAGAGGATTCAAGCTACAAGGCGCTTACACAGCCAATTTCTGCGAATCTGCGCAACGGAAATGTTGGGATTGCCTTTGCGCGTTGCTATGCCAGAATGTGCTCGGCATTGTCCCGCGAAGCTTTGCATTTTCCACACAACTACAAGCAGTATTTTCATAAGTTGAGCATGCCGTATTTATCCAACATCTCCGGAGAATATGATTTAGCAATAAGCTTCAACGATCCGCATTATATCATTGGAGAAAAGGTAAATGCGAAAGTTAAACTTGCATGGTTCCATACAGATGCATCCCATATTCAGTTTTGTGATGATATAGAAAAAGAGACGTGGGGAATGTCCGGCTATGCGGTCAATGTCTCTGAAAGCTGTAAAGAGGCGTTTGACAGGACGCATCCGTATTTGGATATATCTCGGTCGCTGGTTATTGAGAATGTCTTATCAAAGAAAATGATTTTGACGCGAAGCACGGAATTTGATGCCAGCGAAGAAATGACGCAGGGGAAAAGCAAGATGCTTCTCTCTGTTGGCCGGTTCTGCGATGCTAAAAACTTCGATAATGTACCGGATATCTGCCACCGCTTGGTAGAGGTCGGACTGAATGTAAAATGGTATCTCATCGGCTACGGCGGTGATGAACCGCTGATTCGCCAGAAGATTGCTGAGGCGGGGATGGAAGAGCGTGTCATCATCCTCGGCAAGAAGGACAACCCCTATCCCTATATGCGCGCCTGCGATCTGTATGTGCAGCCATCCCGCTATGAGGGCAAGGCCGTTACCGTGCGGGAGGCGCAGTTGCTGGGCAAGCCCGTGGTTATCACCAACTATGCGACCTCTGGCAGTCAGCTGGAAGACGGTGTGGACGGCGTGATTGTCCCCATGGACAATGCGGGCTGCGCCGCCGGTATTGCGGCTTTGCTGCGCGACCCTGCGCGGATGCAGCAACTCTCGGAGAACTGCAAAAAACGAGACTATACGAACAGCGCAGAAGTAGAGAAGATTTATGCACTGATGAGGAATTAGTTAATGATACCAAAGATAATCCACTACTGCTGGTTTGGCCGAGGCGAAAAACCGGAGCTTGCCAAGAAGTGCATCGCCAGTTGGCGCAAGTTCTGCCCGGATTTTGAGATCCGCGAGTGGAACGAGGACAACTGCGACTATCTTGCTATGCCCTTCATGGCGGAGGCTTACGCTGCGAAGAAGTACGCCTTCGTGTCTGACGTCATGCGCTTGATTGTGCTGGAACAGTACGGCGGTGTGTACTTTGACACCGATGTGGAAGTTGTGCGGAGTATTTCGCCATTGCTGAATGACGAAGGATTTATCGGGTTTGAGAACGATCAGTTTGTCAACAGTGGACAGGCTATGGCGGCGGTGCCGCATCAGCCCGTTGTGCAGGCCATGATTGAGGAATACAAAAAGCTGCATTTTGCCAACGCGGACGGGACTGTGAACGCCGTTGGATGTCCGCACTTGAACAGCGACGTGTTGGAGCGCTTTGGACTTGTTCGCAACGGGCAAGAGCAGGTTGTAGCAGGTATCCACGTTTACCCGGCAGACTGGTTCAACCCACTGGACAGCGTCACCGGTAAGCTGAAGAAAACGGAAAATACTTATTCTGTACATTGGTATTCGATGAGTTGGCTGCCAAAAAGCACGCAGATTAAGGCGAGGTTGGGGCGAGTAGTGAGAAGGATTTTGAGAAAAGGCAAGTCATGAAGATATGTACGATAACATGCCACGATGTATATAATGTTGGGGCATCTTTACAGGCCTATGCGTTGCAAACTTATCTTAAATCACTTGGCCATGATGTGTGGATAATTGATTATAAGCCAGACTATCTATCGCAGCATTATAGGCTGGATGTTGTTGGTAATCCCAAGTATGATAAGCCGATTATTAGGCAGGCATACTTGCTGGCAAAGCTGCCCGGTAGAGTGCGTATGTTGCCGCGCAAAAAGACGTTTGATAACTTTAATGCTAAATATCTTGATTTGACTCGGCGATATGCTTCAAATGACGAGTTAAAGGCTGACCCACCCGAAGCAGACGTTTACTTTGCAGGGAGCGATCAAATATGGAATCCGCTGTTCAAGAATGGAAAAGATCCGGCCTTCTATCTGGACTTTGTACAGCAAGGTATTAGAGCCTCATATGCAGCCAGTTTTGCAGTAGATGAGTTTCCTCAAGAGCTGCGTGATGTTACAGCCAAGTATTTGGCTAAAATTGACTATATTGCCGTGCGCGAAAAGTCAGGACTTGCAGTACTTGATTCTATGGGGATACATAATGCTGAAACCGTGCTCGATCCCGTCTTTCTGTTAGATAGCGCGCATTGGCGTTCCATAGCAAAATCTCCTGCACAAATAGATAAGCCATACCTTCTGGTATATGATTTTGATAATAGCTACGCCGTTAAAGCAATTGCGGAAAAGGTGGCTTCAGAGCATGGCTTGAAGATATATTCGGTATTTGATTTGCCATATGCGGAGCATTGCTTCACATTATGCGGTCCAGAGGAGTTTTTAGGCTTGATACAAGGGGCATCATACGTCCTATCAAACTCGTTCCACGCGACGGCATTCTCTGTAATATTCGAAAAAGAATTTGCTGTTGTAGAGCGCACAGAGAAGATAAATACACGTATGCGCGATTTTACGGCTATGCTGGGGCTGTCCGACCATATGATAAATAATGAAAAAGATATTCCTTATAATGCCGATTGGAACGAAGTTGAACGCCTGCTGTCTGATGAAATCATGCATTCAAAGGCGTATATTGATAAAGTTTTGAATGGCGGGGGAAGATGATAGATAAAGTTTCGGTTGCTGATTGCACGCTTTGTGGGGCATGTATCAACGCATGTCCAACTGATGCAATTAGGCTCAAAAAGCAATATTTGGATTTTTGCTATCCAGATATTGATGCAGACTTGTGCATTAACTGTAACAAATGCGAGCTGTCATGCCCTATTTTAGGAGAAAAAAGCAAACCTGAAAATGGGTTTCCTATAGCATTTGCAGCCAAAAGCAAGAATGATGAGGTTCGCATACGGAGCAGCTCCGGTGGAGCGTTCTATGAGTTTGCGGATAAGATGCTAAAAGATGGCGGCTATGTATGCGGCGCAGTATTTGACGAAGGATTCCACGTTAAGCACATCGTATCAAATTCTAAGAATGATGTTTATCGTATGATGGGCTCCAAGTATGCCCAAAGCGATATGGGGTATTGCTATCGAGAAATCAAAGATGTGCTGGAAAAGGGACACAAGGTGCTGTTCAGCGGTTGCCCTTGCCAGGTCGCAGGACTGCGCACATTTCTTGGAAAAGAGTATCGGAATCTGCTTCTTGTAGAACTGATTTGCCATGGGATTCCAAGCGATCAGATGTTGCAAGCCTACATTCGTATGCAAGAAAAGAAGTATGGTGCAAAGCTCAAACGGATGGAATTTCGTAATAAGACAAAGGGTTGGCACAATAGTGCTGTGCGGATGGAGTTTGAAAATCATCGAATTTATTCTATCCCTTACACGGCAGACGCATATACGATCGGCTTTTTAAGAAACATTTCTTTGAAATCATCTTGCTACGATTGCCATTTTCGTAACTTCACGGCAGGGAGCGATATTATCTTGGGAGATTTCTGGGGTGCTGAAGTGGAGCTGCCGGAAGATGACAATAAGGGAATGTCTGCAATTCTCGTGGAAACGGGAAAAGGCCTGCGAATGCTTGAACGCTGTCATCTGACGAGTCTTTCAGTGCAGATTGAAACAGTTACAAAGTACAACAGGAATTTGATTCAATCCGCAGAAGTAAATCAGCAGAGAGAACCTTTCTATACGTTTGCAGAGAAGAATGGCTTGGAAGCTGCCATACAGAATTACCTCGAAGAAGGCTATATGCAAAGGCTGAAGCGCCATGTTGACTATGCGCTTCGATGTGTATGGAACGCGATACGAGGAAAAGGAAAGCCGCTATATTAGGAGGTGCTACATGACGCTTCGGAACAGATTTAATATATGGCTCACAGGCCTAATTGAACGCCGCAAAAAGAAACGGTTCCTTGCCGGTTTAGCATCTGCGGGAAGAAATATACACCTGTGCAGAGGATACAGCATAAGTTCACCAAACAAATTGAGTATTGGTAGCAATACATGGATCGGTGAAAACTTGTTTGCCAAATGCGAGGGTGGCTTAATCATAGGCAACGGAGTGATTATTTCGCGTGGAGTAGAAATTTGGACGGCGAACCACAATTATGACAGCGAAGATCTCAAGTCATTACCCTATGATCGGCGTTTTATTCTAAAGCCAGTTAACATAGGCGATAATGTGTGGATCGGCAGTCGTGTTACAATTATCCCCGGTGTATCCATCGGAGAAGGCGCTGTTATAGGCGCGGGTGCTGTCGTAACACATGATATTCCACCACTTGCCGTTGCCGGAGGTAATCCGGCTAAAGTTATCAAATACCGCAATCAAGAGGTATATGAGAAACTGAAGTCTGAAAAAAGAATATATCTGGATATTGAGTATGATTATGATGTATCCACTCTACGAAAGTCAGAGTATTTGAAGAAATATGGGAAATAGTCGCCTTAAAAATTCAGCGTTAAATTTTGCAAGTGGTTTTTTAGGTCGTGTACTCACGATTCTTTTAAATTTTATCGTTCGCACGATTTTCATTCATTGCCTCAATGAAGCATATCTTAGCGTAAATGGATTATATAGCAATATCCTGACCGTACTTTCCCTTGCCGAGTTAGGATTTGGTTCTGCTATGGTCTTTCGCATGTATGCACCAGTGGCAGCAAAAGATTATCAGAAGACCGCCGCTTTGCTCCATTTCTATAAAAAAATATATGCGATTATCGGGGCTGTGATTTTTGGCTTAGGCCTGTGTGTGATCCCGTTCATGGATTACATCATTAAGGACAAGCCGGACGTTTCGGGTCTTACGCTCTATTATATTCTTTTCCTTATCAATACAACGATTTCCTATTGGTTTGCCTCATATAAAGCGTCTGTCCTTTATGCCGATCAAAAAGAGTACATCAAAACGAATGTGCAGAATGCAACGACTATTCTGCAATCTGTACTGCAAATTGTTTTGCTGCTCATATTCAGAAAATATCTTCTGTATCTTTTGGTACAACTCGGCTGTAACATTATCTTAAACTTGTATGTTGCGCATTTGGTTGATAAACGCTATCCACAAATAAGGGAGCACCAGGATGCTCGGCTCACTTCAGACGAACGCGGACAAATCAAGAAAGATGCAGAGGCATTAGTCCTTTCCAGATTCGGTCATGTCGCACTGAATGGAACAGATAATATAATTATTTCTGCGGTCGTTGGAGTCCTATGGGTTGGGCGATTATCGAATTACACGCTCATATGCGATTCCGTTACAAGTGTGCTTTGTCAGATAACAGCGGCTATCACAGGAAGCCTTGGAAATTTCTTTGCAACGGAAGATAAGCACGCTGGATATTTGCTATTTAGAAAAATTGAGTTTTTGAATTTTTGGCTGTATGGGTTCAGCTTTATTGCGCTGGTCACATTGTTAGATCCGTTTGTACAGATATGGGCTGGTGGCCGATTTGTGCTGGGACTTCCCATATCTATTGCCATTGCAATCAACTTCTTTGTGGCAGGCTATATGAACACGCTTTGGGTGTTCCGTTCAACATTGGGACTGTTTAAGCAAGGAAAGTTCAGGCCAATTCTTGTGGCAATTCTGAATATAGTCCTCTCATTCGTTCTTGGGAAACTGTGGGGTGTTTTTGGCGTTCTGTTTGCTACATTTCTGTCACGGGCATCAATTAGTTTGTGGTATGACCCAATTATTATCCATAAATACGGTTTTGGTGTTTCAGCTAAGCCATTCTTTACGCGGTATGCCAAACGCATATTGCTGCTTTTAGTTATATTGGAGCTATTACTCTGGGTACGCGAGATGGTTTTTAGCACAGAAATTACAGTGCTAAACTTTATTGCAATGGCGGCTATTGTAACTATATTTACCAATATTGTGTTCTGGTTGTTCTATCATGGATGTGAGGAATATAGTTATTTCAAGATGATATTCAGAGAAAGAGTAATTGCGCCAATTAAACGCAAATTAACATAATGCTTCACTTCATATACACACAACCTCTTAGCAGAGTAATCATTATAATGGCAATAGCCATTGCTATATGGGGATATACACGATCAAAGCTTTACGGGAAAAAATGGAACATCGTTAATGCACTACTGGCTTGTGGTATGGTGGTGGCAATACTCGGCATAACCATATTTGGCCGTACGGCTGGAGAACGTATTCTTATTCTAAAGCCGTTTGCATCGCTAACGGTTGCAAGAACGCAAAGCGAAGCCTACCGCGAGCTCCTGATGAACATCTTTCTTTTCTTTCCATTTGGCTTGACGCTATCCAACGCTTTACCACAAAGCTGGGGGAGATGGCGGAGGATAGGCCTTACGGTGATAACAGGCTTATTGCTCAGCGCGGGCATTGAATATATACAGTATCGCTTTGCATTAGGCGTAGCTGAAACCGATGATGTGATCTGCAACACGATTGGCGCGTTTATCGGGTCAACTTCGCTGCTTATTGCTCACGGCATTGAAAAGTACAATGAAAAGACTATAAAGCATGACTCTAACAAAACCTGAAACACAATTCCTAAACATAGCCAAAGCAGCCATATCAGGCACAGAGATATCGACTGATGCCGTGGATTGGCCTGCAATATTCACGCTGTCCAACCAGCAGAAGCTGCTGCCTATAATATTCGAAGCGGTTAGGCAGACTGATGCTGCCAGGGAGAATCCCGCCCTGTTTGCCGCTGTTAAGCAGCAGGTCATAAGTCAGGTGTTGAACCAAGTCGTCCGGTCGGCTGAATTTGAAGATTTATACAAAAGACTTTGCGTGGCAGGATTACATCCTGTCCTGGTAAAGGGCGCGCTATGCAGTCGCTTGTATCCGCTGAAAGATCACCGCATCAGCGCGGATGATGATATATATGTGCAGGATAGCGAGTTCTTAGATTGCCATGAACAATTGCTTGCGGAAGAGCTGACCACCGATACCCCGGCAGACGAGTTGCCCACGGCGGATGAGGTTTCTTACCTGAAGGAAGGTAGTCCGCTTTATATTGAGCTGCATCGTCACTTATTCGACTCATCTGAAGATGCTCATGATGAACTAAATCATTTTTTTGCGGACATTCAGCCTATAGAGATGGCTGGATTCTTGGCCATGCCGCCACATGAGCATTTGCTTTATTTGATATTGCACGCCTATAAGCATTTTGTAAGTTGCGGCATTGGCTTGCGGCAGTTCTGTGATATCGGCCTATGGGCGCAAGCATATCACGAGCAAATAGACTGGCAGAGGCTGTACGACCAGTGTGCCAGTGTCCACGCGGCAACATTTGCGGCAGCAGCATTCAAAATCGCACGCGGCTATCTCGGTATCGAATTTGATTTGCCCGCGCCGTGGGAAGCTTCCATCGATGTGGAACCTCTGCTGCATGATACACTCTGCGGCGGAGTCTACGGCTCAAATGACTATACACGCCTGCATTCTTCTACTGTTACGCTGAACGCCGTCAAGGCCAGCCGAGTAGGAAAGAAGAGCAGTGTACTGAGTTCGATCTTCCCTAAAAAGGAATACTTTGAACGAAGGTACCAATACTTGAAAAAGCATCCGTATTTACTGCCGGTCGCATGGATACAGCGCATTGTAAACTACGCGATGGAGAAACAGACAAGCGTGGATAACAGCGCTGCGGGGTCAATTAAGCTCGCGAAGGAGCGTATTGAGCTGATGAAGATGTATGATATAATAGACTGACATAGAAAAAGCATATAAGGTTTGTGCTAAAGCTGTCCGATTGGCATCGGGCAGTTTTTTTGTACTTAATACACAAAATATGAATGAATATAGATAGTACTTTCTTATCTATATTTTAATAACTGGATAGAGAGAATTTAGATGGTTGACTTTTTATGTCGACAATGGTAGAGTTACAGACAACTAAATAAGTATGCGGTTGTTTTTCGGCACAACCAAGCATATATAAAGAAATACCCTGCTGGCCGATATCAGATTATTAGAGCCATGTATATGGTGCGGCAGATCAAAAATTGATTTGACCTACCGTTATACATTATCAAACAAACGAGAAACGAACCAAAGTAGACCTGCATACCTAAAAGGTATAGACAGGAGCGTTAACAGAACAAGACAAACCGAAGAACGCGATTTGCGCCCATCGTTGGGCGTATGTGACTATATAATATATGATTTGCCATATCAGATGGCAGAAAAATAAATAGAAGAAAAAGGAGTCGCTTATGAAGAAGTATTTCTCGCTTCTGATCGCAGTTCTGATGATTTCCGCAATTATTTGCGGCTGTTCGCAGAACACAGACCAACCCAGCAACGGCAGTAATGATGAACCCGTTGTGTTCCGCATGCTATACGATGTAGAGAATACAACACTTAACTACCTTGCCAGCGGCAAAGAGCTTGAACATGCCGTGGCGTGCAACATGGTGGATGGGCTTGTAGAGTTCGATAACCATTCAAACATAGTTCCTGCTATGGCGGAATCTTGGACCACAAGCGATGACGGTTTGGTTTGGACGTTCAAAATCAGGCAGGGCCAGAAATGGTACGATAACACCGGCAAAGAAATAGCGGATGTGACGGCAAACGACTGGGTAAGCGGGTTGAAACTCGTATGCGATCCCAAGACGGACTCCGGTACTTATGATCAGGTGAAGGTAATAAAGGGAGCGGAGGCGTACTTCAATGCTCTTGCTGCGGGCAATGAGGCAAACTTTGATGATGTTGGCGTAAAAGCAATCGATACATACACGCTGGAATACACGCTGGAAAGGCCCACGCCTTACTTCCTTGGCGGTTTGGCATATGCGTGCTGGCTGCCTGTATATGGGCCTTTGGTGGATTCGCTTGTAACTGAAACCGGCAATGACTTTGGCACGTCTATAGATAAAATATACAGCTGCGGCGCGTTTATACTCACCGAGTGGGAACCGCAGGTTAAGCAGACATTCGTAAAAAACACCAACAACTGGGATGCAATCCGCGTATATCTTGACAGAATCGAAAAGACATATAACGCTGAAGCCGCAACGCTTGCGCCGACAATGGTTCTGCGTGACGAAATAGACTTTGCAAAGATAAGCAATGATATCCTGGATGATTGGAAGGCCAACAACATCAATTATCTTTCAAAGAGCAGGGAAGACGCCATGTGGCATTACTTCTATGCTTTCAACTTCCGCCCCACTTATCCCGATGAGTATAAACCGGAAGACTGGATGCGCTGCGTTATGAATGCCAACTTCCGCCATACGATAATGAGCGCACTGGACAGAGAATTTGTTGTACAGAGCGCTGTTGATCAGGAAAGCTATAAGTCACTTATTCAGCACAGCATAACTCCGGCAGGTTCGTGCTACACCGATAAGGGCGTAGACTTTGCCGACATGCCTGCGTTTGACGGCATCGATGCCAACTTCTATAATCTCGATAAAGCCAATGAATACAAGGCAAAGGCCATGGAAGAACTGAGCGCAAAGGGTGTTACGTTCCCCGTTACGATGCTTATATCTTACCAGAGTGGTGATAAGAACTATGAAAACGAGTGTGTTATAGTTAAGCAGCAGCTTGAAAAGGCACTCGGTACGGACTTTGTAAAGCTTGAACTGTGGGCAGGTCCTTCCGAAAACTTCCTTTCCGAAACCAGAAGCGCCGGCAAGTACAGCTTCATGCGCGTACGCTGGGGTGCAGACTATATTGACCCGCAGACATGGACTGACCCATTCGGCGGCTCCACTAATGCCGAGACTGGCTTGGAAGCCGGCAACACATATAACAGGTGGAACCTCATTTTGGACGATGAACTGTTCCGTAATAACTTTACCGCTATTTCTACCAACAGCATAGGCAATTTCGCAGATGAATTTATAGCATCGGACGACTTCAAAGAAGTGCGTACTATTCTAGAAGAATACTATGCGCTGGTTGACGCCGGCATACAGGAAGGCGTGGACCTTACTAAACGTTTTGAAAACTTTGCTAAGGCGGAGGCTCTCCTTATAAACAATGCGCTTATTGTGCCGTGCTATATTGGCCCTGCAAACTATCAGGCGACCAAGCTTAATATTTATGAAGGCGCATATGCGGCCTGCGGTTACACTAAGTTGATGTATAAGGGGATGCATCTGCAGGATCATTTCATCTCCATGGAGGAGTATGAGACAAACCTGAAGGATTGGACCGACGGCAAATATTGATTTAATGAAGTTTTCTATTCTACTAAGATGGTATAAAGACGGATGAAGAATTGCGTCCGGGTGTCCGTGTAAAGTCGGACATCCGGACGCGGATGCAGGAGGATAGATGGTAAAATACATCGGTAAACGCTTGGCGCGCTCCATCATAACACTTGTAATCATAGTGTCGATAGTGTTCGTGCTGATGCGTAAGATGCCCATAACGGGCTATTTCCCCAATTATGACCACATGTCGCCTGAGCAGATACAAAACAGTCTGCATCAAATGGGCTTGGATAAGCCCGTAGCGGAGCAGTTGTTCATATTCCTGAAAAATGTGGTGACAAAAGGCAGTCTCGGTATATCATATGTTTATCGCAATCAGGTGCCTGTAACGGACGTGCTTGCACCGAAGATCCCATTGAGCCTTAAATTGGGTGTGCTGGCGCTGCTTGTAGCGCTTATGATTGGCTTGCCGCTCGGTACGATAATGGCGCAGCACAAGGGAAAAATCGTTGATAAAATCGGCACAGGCTTTATTGTTCTTATACAGGCTGTGCCCGCAGCGGTGTATTTTCTGTTCATACAGATTTATGGTACAGAGCTGCTGAATCTGCCGCTTATGTTCAAAGAAACTGACGCAAAGACATGGATACTGCCTGTATTCTCTCTGGCACTTCCGAATATATCGTATTATGCAATGTGGCTCAGGCGCTATATGGTTGATGAGAGCACAAAGGACTATGTTAAGCTTGCAAAGATAAAGGGCTTTTCCGAAAGAAAGATAATGTTCAAGCATGTGTTCAGGAATGCCTTTGTACCTCTGGGACAGTATTTGCCCACAACGTTTTTGAACACTGTTGTCGGCTCAATTTATATAGAATCGCTCTATTCCGTGCCCGGCATGGGCGGATTGCTTGTGGACGTGGTAAAAAGGCAGGATAACAGCATGGTTCAGGCAATAGTCATTCTGTTCGCCTCGGTTGGTATAATCGGGTTAATAGTCGGTGACATAATGATGACACTGCTTGATCCGCGCATAAGCTTCGCAGGCAGAAAAGGAGCAAGGTGAACATATGGGAATGAGATTTAAGAACCCTCGTGTCGGTCAGCTGGAAAACAGCGTAAGTGAAGCAATATGCACTAAGCTTAGCGATGAAGAAGCGTTCAAACTGGTTCCATTTGATGAAAACGCGGTAGAACGAACAGGCTATTCCAACTATTCATACTGGCGCAGCACGTTCCGTGCGTTCAGAAAGAATACGCTGGCCATGGCGTTGGTTTGCATAGTGCTTGGCATACTTATATTCACGTTTATACAGCCGTATTTGCCTAATCAGCTTGATTCTTTCCAATCGAATATAGACCCTAAATCAGGCGCGATATTCAGAAACCTTGAACCAGGTACTGAGGTCACACTTGAAAACGGTAAGCTGTTCAAGTTCATTCTCGGCACAAACGAGCTTGGGCAAGACCTGTGGTCAAGGCTGTGGGGCGCGACCAGAACTTCGCTGCTTATTGGTGTAGCTGTTGCATGTATAGAAGCTATAATCGGCATAGCGGCAGGCGTGCTGTGGGGCTATGTCCGGCAGACCGATGTTATATTTACCGAACTTTACAATATCCTTGATAACGTGCCATCGTCATTGGTGCTGATACTTGTATCATATATGATGAAGCCATCCGTGGGAACATTGCTGCTGGCCATGAGCCTTACCAGATGGATAGGTATGGCGCGCTTCATACGCAACCAGATTATCATTATCCGCGACAGAGAATACAATCTTGCCTCACGCTGCCTTGGCACCGGTACGCTGACAATAATATTCAGAAATCTGCTGCCGTACCTTGTATCTGTAATAATGCTCAGAATGGCATTGTCTATACCTGATGCAATAGCAAGCGAAGTGTTTATAACTTATATAGGCCTTGGCTTGCCGGCGGAGATACCAAGCCTTGGGAACCTGATAAATGTTGGCAGAAAGCTCATGATGAGCCCGACGCTGAGATATCAGCTGATATATCCTACGATTATTCTTTCGATTGTTACGGTGTCGTTCTATGTGGTAGGCAATGCATTCAGCGATGCTGCCGATCCTAAAAACCATATTAACTAAGGAGGACTTTTATGGAACAGAATCAAAAGGTCATATTGTCCGTAAAGGACCTTAATGTTAAGTTCAATCTGCGCGGCAAAGTGCTGCATGCAATACGCGGGATAAATTTGGATGTATATCAGGGCGAAAGTCTTGCAATCGTGGGAGAATCCGGCTGCGGCAAAAGCGTACTGAATAAAAATTTTATAGGATTGCTTGACCCCAACGGTTTTATATCTTCCGGCGAGATAATATATTATGGCATGGATGATGGCCAACCGCAGGTGCTTTCAAATTATAAAAAGGATAATGAATGGCTGAAGATACGCGGCAGCGAAGTAAGTATGATAATGCAAGACCCCATGACAAGCCTGAACCCGCTTAAAACAATAGGCAAGCAAATTGGCGAATCGTTGGAACTGCATCAGGGATTGAAAGGCAAGGCTTTGAAAGAAGCCGTATACGGAATACTTCGGGACGTTGGTATAGAAGAGCCGGAGCGCAGATATAAGCAATACCCACATGAATTCTCCGGCGGAATGAGGCAGAGGGTGGTAATAGCTATTGCCATTGCTTGCCGTCCGAAGATACTGATATGCGATGAACCCACGACTGCGCTTGATGTTACGATACAGGCGCAAATACTTGAATTGCTGAAGGATCTGAAAGAAAGATATAATCTGACAATCATCTTCATAACGCATGACTTGGGTGTGGTGGCTAACATAGCTGACCGCGTGGCTGTTATGTATGCTGGTGACATAGTTGAAACAGGAATGGTAAGGGAAGTGTTCTATGACCCGAGACATCCGTATACATGGGCGCTGCTGTCAAGCCTGCCGCAGTTAGGAGTAAAGGGGCAAGACCTGTATTCAATAAAGGGCACGCCACCTAACCTATTTAATGAAATAAAAGGTGACGCCTTTGCGCCGAGAAATCCGCGGGCTTTGGCTATAGATTTCGAAGAACAACCGCCGTATTTTGACGTATCTCCTACTCATAGGGCGCGAACATGGCTGCTTGATCCGAGGGCTCCCAAGGTTGAACCTCCCGAACATCTTAAGCAGATGCGTGCAGAACTTTAGCCGAAAGGAGTGTACACATGGAAGCCATAAAGAATAACAAAGAAGTTCTTTTGAGTGTAAGAGACTTGGAAGTTACATTCGGCTCAAAACGTAATCCTTTTAAGGCTGTAAAAGGAGTAAACTTCGACATATATAAAGGAGAAACATTTGGCTTGGTTGGCGAATCAGGTTCGGGTAAAACAACGATAGGCCGCGCCATAATGAGAATCCATCCAACCAGCGCCGGAACAATAACATATAAAGGCGAGCGTATAAACGGTAAAATTTCTCCAGAACTCGATAAGAAGGTTATATCTGAAATTCAGATGATATTTCAGGACCCCATGGCAAGCCTTAACGAGCGTGCTAAAGTTGATTACATTATTGCGGAGGGTACATACAGCACACGAAAGAACCTGACCAGAAAGCAGCGTACAGAGCTGGTCGATGAATCGTTGCTGGATGTTGGCTTGCTGCCTGAATTTGCAAGCCGCTTCCCGCATGAGTTTTCCGGTGGACAAAGGCAGCGCATAGGTATAGCAAGGGCACTTATAATGGAGCCTGAATTCATAATCGCAGATGAGCCGATAAGCGCGCTTGATGTATCGATAAGAGCTCAGGTGCTGAACTTGATGAGTAAACTGCAGCGTGAACGGGGGCTTACATATCTGTTTATAGCTCATGACTTAAGCGTTATGCGGTTTATATGCGACAGGATAGCCGTTATCCATAAGGGCGTAATAGTTGAACTTGCCGAATGCGAAAAGCTGTTTGAGCATCCGTTACACCCATACACTAAGGCTCTCTTAAGTGCACTGCCTCTTGCTAACCCTGACAAGGAGAAAGGCAAGGAGCTGATAGTGTATAAACCTAATGAGTGCCATTTTGACTATGAAACCAATCCTCCCACATGGAGAGAGATTGAAGAAAAACATTTTATACTTGCAAATGATAGGGAAGCAAAGCAATACCAAGATGAACTGCGCTGATATTTGACGGGGGGGAGGCTTTGCAATAAGCCGGATAGGGCTCGAGAGCCTTATCTGGCTTTTTTATTCCCATTCTTCAATACATTCCACATTCCCGGTCACGTCTTTAACCCACTTATACAGCAGCTTACGCATACGGCTGCTTGGCAGATACAGCCATATCTCCTGTCCGCAGCGCAACCTGCTGCGCCATAGCCATTGAACCATAGTTGAGGTAGCAAGAGCATCATTATTAAACTGAATACCGTAAGACTTAAAGTAAGATACTATCTTGGGATTTGGGAAGATATTTATGAGGTAGGCCAGAGCGTAACAGTGACGGTAGGCATTGACGGCGCGAGCATTGTGCGGCACAAAGGATTGCGGACTTTGGAAGCTTTTCCTCCGCAGGGCATCTTTAAAAGCAGACGGAGCCGACCAGAAACGGCAGATGGCGGGCGCATCACATTTGTGCCTGAAGAAGTTGACGGTGTTGTTTGCTAACTTCCTTATAAGCTTAGGATCGGACTTACTAAACCAACTATGTGATAAGGCAAGTCTGTCGTCGCCGATTGCATTCAACTTATATCCGCTATATAAATGAATGGTGGGCAGCGTTATCCGCGGAGCAACCATTTCATCAGTAAACTCATAATTTAACCCATCGACGTGCCGCACACCTATGTAGTCAATGTCTATATCGTTAAGCTGACAATAACAGTACAGATACTGCCCCTCAAACATATACGTTAAAATAGTCACCGACTCAAAAGCCTCAAATACCTCGATAGGCATCATCCACAAGAGGAGCTTGTCTTGGCTGTATGTCACATAGCCTCGCTCTATTTGCTGCCGCAGCTCTTGCCAATGCCCATTATAACGTTTGTCTTTCCAAGTAACCTGCGTAGTCTCGGGATCAATCTCAATAAAGTCCGAAGCTAACAGTGATTTCACATCATTCTTATTGATATCAAGCAGTTTCACTGTATCTACAACCTCGTCCAATATGAGGTGATAATGCCCTTGCCTGATTAACTCTCGGGTCTCTTCTGTATAATAATAGAACAGGGCGTGCGTACTTGCTATGTTGATGCCGGATTTCAGCAGACTGTGCAGCGACTCCAGCTTACTGCCCTCAGCTGTCTGCGGTTGCTGGAACCCGCGCTTCTCACATGCCGCGCACACACGTTCACATTCGTTCAGGTAGGGAGTGATAAACATATAGCGCCTGTCAACGCATCTGTCCATCTTGACAATGGCGGCCTGAGTCTTGCCGCTCCCCATAATTGCATCACATACTTTTACTTTCATTAAATCCTCCTTTGTACATCAATTTGGTATACAAAAATATTTTTGTCACCACTTTGGTGACAGAATTTTTAAAATAGGCTTAATTTCAGGGCTTTTTGGATCTTCTCCTAATATATCAGGACAACTGCAGGTATGGTTGCTCCGCAAACCACGAGGGCATAACGCTATTCGGTTGCACCTAATTGGGAATTATGTGTTGGCTATAATACCATAAGCACCAGTTATCTGTCAATATAGGAAGCTTGCTTCCGAGTTAAGCCTCGCGGCGACTGAGCGCAGCCAAAAAGGTAAAAGACAAATCAACTCTGGCTGACCGACAGACTAATGGCATGGAACGATTATATCATAAGAGACAGAGACGTGAACGTATTTGAAAAACGGACGTATAGACCCATTGCTTACGCTACAGACCCCATTAGGCTATATAAAGAACATCGGTGCTCTCGGCAAGACTAATCGATATAACCTTAAATTATATGTCAAAAACGTAAGCGATTAGGGGCTCTTTGCTGCGGGGTGGGAATGGCGTTGGGATGGATATTGGGATGTGTGAATTTTGGGACGGATGTGAGGGAGAATCGGCAGGTGAGGTGTGGGTGGATGTACTACACCGAAAAACGCCCGGAATATGGGCTAAAACGGTTGAAATACCCCCTATATATCTGTAAAAAAATCCGCCATTTTCTACGATGGGCGGATATTAGGGGGATCAGGGCTATTAAGGCAGGATTAAACTAATAACCATTAGTTAAAATTATCGTTAAACGATAATCGTCCACACACCATCCACACGTTATCCACACACTTATCCACATTATCCACACTGCCATAACGTGCACTTATAGCATTGCGACCCCAATATAACGACAAACTGCCTACCCACCACCACCGCAAAGCAGTAAAATAGCAGTATCATCATAACAGGCCAATGGGCCGGAAAGAGGTATAACATGAACACCAACTACACGCACACCACCACCGAACACGCAACTATAATTGCCCGCACGGCATTGCGTACTTGCGCCGCTAAAGCTGGACGCGCCGAAAAAATAGACAATATGCGCGCGGCGTTGGCCGGACGTGACGCGGCTGCCATGCGTATGTATGGCCGTGCCATGGATGACGTGGACGCATATGACGCGCTGCGCGTTCAGCCGCTTACCGATGCGGCAGATCTTGTGCAGGTCGCCGCGCTTGCCATCATAGAGACGTGCGCGCCTTGCATAGCCGCCGCGATAGCCGCCGATGCTGCCTATATCCTGCCTGATGCCGTGCGCAAAGCCGCCTATAAAGCTGTACACAAAGCCATATATGCCGCCGCTGTTCGTCCTGCCTTGCGTGATACATACATAGAAGATATGGCGCATACTGATGACGGCGCGGAGATAGTTGACCCCGATTATATCCGCGTGACGCGATACTATGACATACACGATTGGGCAGACTATGCCGTTACCATGGATATGTTAGAGCAGATAAGGCCGTTACTCCGTGAACGTGCCGCGCTTATACTTGATTATCGTATGCAGGGGCTGAGCATTACAGCGATAGCCGATAAGTTGGGCGTATCTCAACAAGCTGTTAGCGCACAACTCAAACGGATGCAAGATAAGGCCATAACGTTGTGGCCGGATGAAACACGCGCGTTCAAACTGTAAATAACCTGTATAAGGCCGCCGCAAGGCGGCTATTTTTTTATTCAAAATATTTTTATTAAAAACGTTGTGAAACGTTCTTCTCAATCCCCTATAACTGTAAGCGCAAGCAAGCGGCACGAACACAAGCCGCAGGCAAGCGCCTGCACAACGCGGGCGAAAGCGAAAGCGAAAAGCGCCTGCAACGTTACGCGCGGGACGGTAAGCCGCGCGGCAAAGCGTTGAGCAAATACGCTTGACTGTATCGGGGTTAGTTACCGCCAACGTGTAAGCATATGTTAATATGCAAGCAGGCAAGAACAGGCCATGCAAGGCGTTCCGCGCCATTGCGTACAAAACGACCCATTACATGGAATTCGTTCCGCGTCTGCCATGTAAGCGTTTGAACCTGCATCGCGTTGAAACGTAAGCGAGCACGCAAGGGCAAAAAAAAATAAGCGTATCAGGCGGGCTATGCCTTAACAAGTGTAGCCCGCTTTTGTAAGACTTTTGATTAACGTACTGATTGTTAATCAAAGGGCTTATGCCCTTAATATAACAGATATTAAGGAGATATAACTATGAACTCAATCGAAATGCGCAAGAACCTTGAAAGCGATATCCAGAACCTGAATGGCCTTATCCTTGAGAACAAGCCCAACGACGAAATTGCAAAGCTGCTGCACGGCGTGAGCGAAAACGTAAGCAAGCTTAATCTCATGGTTATGAATGAGGAATTTTCCGTGCTGCGGGCATCCGATAAGCCTATGTACAACGCAATCATGGCGTTGGAAGTGAGCAAGATAACGTTAGGGCAGGATAAGGAAAATGGCAAGTATATGCTTGTCGATGGGAAAAAGATTATCGACTTGGCGGCGTTCAACCGTTTCTGTGAACCTCAGAAAATCAGTAACGAATCCGGCTGGGTGTACCGGGCGGATAACATGGCGCGTCTGCTGTCTGCTTACGCAACGGCGGAATTGGGCGGAGACTGGAAGGAATTGCTTAACGTGTACCGCATGGACAAGCACACAGAACGTACTCAGGAAAAGAATCCTATTAGCAAAACAACGTTGACGAAAGAGCTCCAGCGTCTGGTGGATGCTATCATATTCGAGGACAATGGCGAAGGAAAGAACATTTATAAGGTAACGTCTCAGGATATCGCCTTTATGGTGCTGACGGCGTGCAAAGCAGGTAAAAAGCCTAAGACTGTGGCTATGCCTAAAGGAAATACCATAATCAAACTGGTTGTGCAGGTTATCAACCGCGTCATAACCGGAACGTCCTATGAATCACTGTACGAGCGCAATAAGTAATCTTGCGTTTTATTCCTAAGCGTGATATGATTAGCGCAAGGGTATGGCTTTTCGCTTTTTAACCGATAGTTTATGTGGTAGTGGGCTATCGGGGTTAGTGTTCACGGAACGTCATACCCCGTCATAAATCATAGATTAAGCCTCGCGCAATGGTGTGCGGGGTTTGCTTGTATGATTTGGAAAAGCCTTGCCTTATCGGGCGCGGTATGGTAAGCTTTTACATAAACGCAAGAAGGAGGAGAGGATGAAGGAAATCATAGATATTACGCCTATGAGCGACGAGGAACGCTTCTGGGCGCTTTTAGCTAAAGCATATAATATGCAACAAGCGGCAGATGCAAAAGCCTTGTACGCGCTTAATAAGCAACGATATAAGGAAATGCAAGAAGCCTACGAATTGCTCAAGGAATTAGCTTCAGAGTCAGACCCGGAAGCGGAAGTAACTTACGGAATCAGTACCGTATATAAGGAACGCGGAAATGTTGAAATGATTTGCACCAACTTTGGCGCAGATACAGATCAAATGGATATGTTCCGTCAGGTAATTAGCTTGGCAGACAACTTTGACATTATGCCTAAAACGAATGGCACAATAAGCATAATCTTTTCATTCAACAATGTAATGACCAAAAGGAAATAAACACAGAACTCAATTATGGGTCACGCAACGGCGTGGCCTTATTTTTTATACCCAAAAATGCGAATGTGCAAGCCGCGCAGGGTTCGGCAAAGGAGGAAACAACAATGTCTAAATGGGAAATCATGCAGCGCGTGGCAGATACGCGCAAGGAAATCGAAACGTTTGCGCAAGACTGGGCGGACGTGCCGGGCGGAACACGTAACCCGCTTGCCATGGCCGACTGGGAAAGACTGTGGCGGCAACTGGATGATCTGTTCGCGGCCTTACGGGGCTGTGCCGTGGCGTAGGAGGAAAACCATGCAGAAAATCATAACCAATAAGATTAGGTGTAAGAAGTGCGGGGACATTATCGAAAGCAAACACGTCCACGACTTCAAAATGTGTAAGTGCGGCGCGGTTGGCGTGGACGGCGGACATGACTATCTGCGGCGACTGGGAAATCTCGATGACTGGGAGGGACTGAGCGAGGTAGCGGAAGAACCCGACTTAACGCTGGAGGAATTTCAGGCCAAACTGAAACGCCAGCAAAGCGTTGATAAAGCCTTGGCCATTTTGCTAACGGCAACGGACGGCGTAAATAAACCATTTCAAGATGCGCTGGACGAATATGTGGCAGGGGAAATCACGTTGGACGAGTTAGAGGCTCGTGTAGATAACTTAGAATTCTTGGACGCTTAATGGCGTCTTTTTTTATAAGGAGAGATATATGAAACACTATAAGCTCCGCCCGTACAGCGTGGCGTGGTACGCGGTGCAAACGGCAGGGATCGTCTTTTTAATCGTCACATGGTATATAATATTCGTGCTCATCTCAGCTATGTGACAACAGAAAGGAAAGTGGATATGGAAAAGTATATTTGTGCGAACTGCGGTGCGGTAATCGAAGACGAAGAAGCAATGATAACGGCGCAGGATGGCAAAACGTTTTGCAATGAGGAATGCGCTGAGAAGAAGGGCTATATACAGTGCGAGGATTGCGGAGACTGGACAGATGACTGGATAGAGACAATCGACAGCTCTTGCTTTTGCAGCAAGGAATGCGCCGAAGAAATGGGTTATTACAAGTGCGCGGACTGCGGTGACTGGGAACCTAACTGCGTGGAAGTGCCGCACAAGGGCATGGTGTGCAGATACTGCCGCGAGCATGGCTCCTATCATCAGTGCGCGGATTGCGGTGACTGGTGCCTTGATTGGGATATGAGCTGCGATGATAACGGGATATGGGTGTGTGACAACTGCTATGCCGAAAGCTGGTACACCTGCGACAACTGCGGATGCTTGGTACGTGCTGATGATGTTCACACAATCGACGGTTGCCATTACTGCGAAGGCTGCGCGGAGGAAATGGAATCCACAACTATTCACAACTATTCGTACAAGCCAGACCCCGACTTTTATCAGAAGTATGAGGACTTCGCTTACGGCACACCGCTGTATATGGGCGTGGAGTTGGAAGTGGACAAAGGCAAAGACCCGGAAAAATTGGCCGAGGAATTGCAGGGCAATGTGGCGGAAATCTACTGCAAGCATGACGGCAGCCTCGAGGATGGCGTGGAAATTGTGTCCCATCCCTGCACACTTGCCTACCACATGGATGAACTTAACTGGGAATGGATACGGAAGAAATGCTGTGAGTACGGGTTCACATCGCACGACGCCGGAACGTGCGGCCTGCATGTACACGTCAACAGAGATTTCTTCGGCAACACCCAAACTGAAATCGACTTGAACATCGCCAAGGCTGTGCTGCTGGTCAATCGGTTCTGGGAATCACACATGATACCGTTCAGCCGCCGCACGGAAGAACAGCTAAACCATTGGGCAAGCAAGAACGAAATCACGCTGGAGGATGATGACAACGATGCCACACTTGCCAACAAAGCGCGTGACTTACGCAACGAAGGCCGATATTACGCCGTCAACCTAAGAAACGACAACACGATAGAGTTCAGACTGTTCCGAGGAACGCTAAAAGCAAGCACATTCAACGCAACACTTCAATTCGTAGATACCCTTTGTCGATTCGCTAAGGGACTAAACATCAACGACATAAATAAAACCACATGGGAAGATATATTCCGCGACGTGGATTACCCAGACCTTATTGACTATTTGACCAAGAGAACAACATTCCATAGACAACAGGAGGCAGCATAATCATGTGCATTATAGTAGTAAAGAAGGCCGGCATAGCAGCACCCAGTGATGAAATGTTCGAGAATATGTGGAACCATAATCCGGACGGCGCAGGCTTCATGTACACGGCCAACGGCGGCGTGTGCATCGAGAAAGGATTCATGGAATATAAAGACTTCTATAAGGCATACAAGCGCGTAGAGGGCAAAATAGACACTGTGCAGACGCCTATGGTATTCCACTTCCGCATAACCACACACGGCGGCACATCGCCTGAGAACACACATCCGTTCCCTGTGACGGACAATCTGAGTATGCTGCGGAAACTCATGTGCAAAACCAGTCTGGGCGTAGCGCATAACGGCATACTGAGCGTGCAGCCGAGGAGCGGCATAAGCGACACGATGGAATACATACTGACCCAGCTCAGCACCATGAAATGTATCAACAAACACTTCCCACAGGACAAGTATTTCCGCAAGCTGATAGAAAACGAAATAGGCGGCTCACGGCTTGCATTCCTCGACATGGAAGGTAACATCAGCACCGTGGGGGACTTCGTGACGGACGAGCAAACCGGATTGATGTTCAGTAATACGTCCTACAAGATATCGAAATACTGGACTCCGACCAAGAGCGTGTGCGACATTTTTGACATTGGCGGCACAGTGACCCTTGACGGCAACAAATACAGCGACTACGGCGAGTTTTACGTGGATAAAAAGGGAAATGTGTATGGCTACAACTGGGAGGATGACATGCTCTATCCCAGCGAGCGGGCAGAGTTGGAGGGCGGAGCCAAGTACGATTCAAAGCTGGCCGAGCTGATGCCGTATTGCATGGATATCAGCTTTGAGGAACTGCTGGACTACGAAGATGAATACGATCGCTGCTACTGGTGTGGCGAGATAAAACGCAAGGATAAGCTGGAACACACGGAAATAGGTATGCTGTGCGAGGATTGCATGGCAGAGCTGGAAAGATAAGGAGGCATAAACGATGACCAAGGAATTTGAAACACGAATACAAAAAGAGAGGATAATTGATACCAAGATTTATCGTTATGTTTATGAATGCGACTTCGATAAGGCTGTAATTAAGAGGTTGCCCATAAGGGAACTCGATACCACAGCGGCACTAACAGATTGGGAAATCGTTAAGATATACAGGTGAGGTGATATAATATGGCTAACAAACAATTCTATGCGGATGAGATATACCGCAACGAAAACGACGATTTCTATACCGGCTTGGTGCTGGAACACAACGAGTGGCTCAAAGATAGATATAAATTTGAAAAGGTGGCAGATCCGTACACGACTTGTAAGGGCAAGACTGTGCGTTGTGAGTACAGCCAGATATTCTATCCAGACAGTCAGATGTTGCTCTGCAACGAGATTGCGAGTGTGGATGGGAACCTGTATGACAACCTTGAGAGCGGTGAGCTGTCCCGCTACTACGATGCCGACGGCAACGAGGTGGACGCGGATGACGATTGGGAGCGAGATGAGCCCATAGAAATCTACCAGTATTATCTGATTGACCGCGCCACGGCAGAACGGCTGAAGGAACACACGGACGAAATCATATTCTACTGCGAGATGCTTGACCTGTGCGTGCTGGGTGTGACGCACTGGGGCACCGGCTGGGATTATGTCGAGACGGACTTTGTGTATTAATGGGAGGGGAACGATACGATGAGAACAATATATTTACTGGAGCGCATTAAAGATAGTTACGACTGGCCTAAAGGAGCAAGGATATGGGCAGACCAGCCGTGTGCCGGTTGGCGTGTAGTAGGAACAATGCGTGTGAAATCTTAGGGGTGTGTTGAATGAATAACATAGAGCAAGCTTATCGTGTCATTGGTAAACACATTTATACGGCGTGTTTGAGGTATGGAGGAGATAAAATCATAGTTATAATTGCCAACACAACGTCTGAAGCCGAAGAAAAGGCACAGGAGTATTTTGGCTTATCGTGTGTATCTGTAAGCAGGGTGTATGGGACAAACGATGCACAAGTTTATGAGGTGTGATTATGCAAAAGAGTAATTGGATTTGTATAGACATAGACTACGCTCGATTCCGCAGGGAAGCCCCCGAAAAAGGCAGTAATGTCTTTGAATTGGCGCAGGTAAATGCTTATGGCGACATGTATCGTGTCGCTCATGGGTTTGTTTATCTTGATATGGATGTAAATGAATGTAAACGCGAAATATTAATCTCCTTTTATGGATGGAGTGAAGATGATATTCATAGTGATGAATTTTCAGGCTTGCTGGCAGAGGCATTCTTTGAAATGTCTGCGCCTGAATATGACACTAACGATGTATATGACTCTTTTGAGAGAGCGGCAAAGGCGTTGGGCGAACTCATTGGTGTAGATATAGAAAAGCAAGGAGGAATAATAAATGGCAGTGAAGGTATATAGTGTATACGGTCTTATTAGCGAGTATCAGCGTATGCATCCTAACGGGCACTTTTTTGACAGAGATACACTCAAATTCTTTGGGGAAACGGTAAGCTCCATGCGGCTGTTGAAGGGAACTGTGAAAGTAACGGATAGTATGGGTGAGGAGCACAACTGCTATGTGCTCAGCAGCTTGCAAAAGAAACACCCAATGGGGCCGCGCCGTGCGTACCATCATTTTGATGTGGAAACACTGGAACATGTTGTGAAGTAAGGAGGGGCGAAAATGGAAGTAAGGGTGCAAGCTGAGTTACAGCGCATTTTAGATGATGAATTGCGGTGGGTTTTAGACAGTAAGGAAGGTGATGACTATTATTGCACTTATCCTGCCGACTATCGTGACGAAATATCATCGTCGGACATAAAGGAAATCTTTCAAAGCGATGACCCGGACACCGCGTTTTATGAGACTATTGATGATGGGTGGTTCTGGAACATAGAATACATGAAAGCCGATACTATGTCTAATGTGGAATTGGCATGGGATGAGGACGTTGCCGAGTGGGATGAAGTTGAAGAAGAAATTGATACCTATATCCGCGACCATGTAATCTGGCAGCCAGACTATCATCACTATCTCGACCAGACAGTGAATGTTGACATTCTCATAGATACGGGTGATGGCAATTACGATTATGTTCTGAATTGTGTTTACCCACACTATAACGGCCGTGGGGATGATGAAATTGACGATAAAGCGGCCTTAATGTGGCTAACCGAACAGATGGGGTATACCAAGGAGCAGCTCGATAAGGCGCGTAAGGATTCGGATTTTGGCGGCAGTGCCTATCTGGAATCGGTTGAGCAGGAGCTTGCGAATTGCGCCAGCCATATGCAACAGTTAGTATTTCTGGTGTCAATGACATTGGGCGAATGTTTGCAGTTGAATCGACGTATAGCTGCAAGCCAGCGTCCTGAGTTCCGTTATGAGCCTTGGAAAAACACCAGCGAGGATTACATTACCGTGCCGCGCACCGTCATGTGCGGGCTATTTGACAAGTGGAGCGGCGCTGGCAGCGTGTTGGAAATTGAGTTAGAGAAGGATTTGCGGATTCCGCTGAAATTCATAGACGCGGCAATACCAGACGAAGCTGTATACAAATGGAATATCAGCAATGTATACGCGATGTGTGCATCGGCGTGGCATACAGAATTAGTTAAGGAGGAGCGATAAATGGCATATACCATGCATCCCTACAGTACGGACAAAGGAAACACAACTAAAAGCGTAAACGACAATATATCAAGTATCATGTCACGAATGGTGCAGATTGCAGGGCGATTATGTGAGGACTATGCAAGTGATGTTTACTATGCATTGTGTAACTATGATAATGCTGTGCGTGAGAACTGTGGGTATGACAAGCTAATAGTGTTTCAAGAGAACGGTGTAATTGAACGCAAAATAGAAAATGGTACCGTAAACAGTAGACCCCGAGGTATTCAGTATTGGAGACTGACTTGGAACCCTTACAAGAAGGAGGGCGTGTTTACAAGAGTTCGTTTGTAGGAGGAACGGTAAATGATACACATAGGTTATGTGAACGCAGATTATACAATTCAGTTTTTCCATGAAATTGGTAATGGTGGGGTCGCAATAGGTGTGCGGTCTGGCATCAAAGACGATCCTGCCCCGTTTGTGGTGTGGAATTATGATTATGAGAATGGTGTCCCATCATTTTATTGGGGCGCATATTCGGATGAAAAAGTACAGGCTATAACAACATTTATAGAAAAGGCACGAGCGCTGGTATCGAAGTTGGACTGGCCAGCGTGGTGCGCACTGAGAACGCAGGAGGAATCAAAATGCATTAAGGAGGCCCACAATGATTCAGTCTCTTAAAGACATCATTCAAGCCTGCTTGGAGGACGATTTCTGGAGGAATGACAGCTTTCTGGTGGAGGCGTATTACGCCCATTACGGTAAGCAGCTCACTTGCGAGGAACTCTGTGTATATCCAAGTAGTATGGATGACAATGTGATGTATGTTGATATTGGTGAGGATTCAATTCACAGGTTTAAGATAACAATAGAGGAGGAATCGTAATGAATTATGAAATTCGCTCGTATAGTGATTACGATAATTGGACAGTGACGACAAATTCAAAAAATGTTTCTGATATTATGAGCAAAATGGTAGAACGTGCTGGTCGAATATGTGAACGGTATGCCAGTGACATATTTTACAGCTTGTATGATTATGACAATGCCGTACAAACGGCAGAAAAATATGATAAGGTGCTGTGTTTTCGTGAAAACGGTGTAAACACTTGGGGTGTTCGTGACGATATGATACACAACACATATATTTCTTCAGACTTCACTCAATATTGGCGATTGAGATGGAATCCGAATACGGAGTACGGGTCTTTTATCAGAGTAGCCTTGCGTCCAATCAAGGAGGAATAGGAAATGAATACAGATACATCAACTGCGAGGTTGATTGAAGCTGTCATCGACTACTGTGCGGGAGTATGGAACGATAGTGAAATTATAGATGTGCTAACAAACACTTTTGGTATGGACAAAAACGATTTTATCGACGCCGGTTATGAAAATTTCATCCAACAGTATTGGGAGGATTAAGCGCCAATGGACAGATATGACAACAACACTACACGGTTTATAAAGGCGATGGACAGATATATTCTCGAACACGCCAAGAAGCTCATCACTGATTTTTGTCTGAAAGAATATAACTGCGAGGGTGATTTCAGTAATTTGGCACACATCAGTATTGCTTACACCTACACTTCTGACGAAGAAATCCCTATTCAGATTGTCGTTGACCTCGTGCATTACGAAATGAAATGCTATTTAAGCGGCGAACTGTTTCGGACGCGGACATACGATTCGCTTGGCGATTTGGCGGCTGCCGAATTGGAATACTTGAATTTTGATGAGTTGGTGTCGTTGACACACTGGGAGGAGGATCAAATTATGGATTATTATAGTGAAGTTGCATTAACGCTTAAAAAAGCGGACGCTTTGGAATTGATAAGGAAAGCAAAAGAGGATAAAAGCAATGCACAATCATGGATAGCGGCAGCGGATAGTATTATTGACCAAGATAAATATGTTACCTTTTATTGGAATCAGGTAACGTGGTATGCCGCATGTTCTTCGGTGCAGTTCATCACAGACTTTTATCGTGGCTTAGACGAGTATAGTTTTAAGCGTGTTGGTGAAGATTGTGGGGACGTCGAAATTGATTGGCATGGCGACTACAGTGATATAAATGAGTTGTCAGACGTGTGTCAGTGTATTGAAATCGCCCCATGCGGCAAACCGTTATACGTGCCTGACATTAAGGAGAAGTAGTAAATGACAGCGTATGATACGCGAGCTTTGGCCGGGTGAATATTAAAACAGAAAGGAACCGAACTATGTTTGAAAATTATCTTTGTATCAATGGTAAGAAAGTGGAATTGACTGACGAGCAGATGCGGCAACTTGGCATAACGCCTGTTGAAAGTGAAATAGCAAAGATGTCCCGCATTTCTAAAGCAGGAGAAGCGGCAGATTACTATAATGTACACGACACCATTGTAGTAGATGGTATTACCTTTGAGATTGTGGGAATTGGGCATGATATAGACGCTGCGACTGGACGCCGTAACACTATTACATTGAGGCAGGTAAACCACCTAAAAAAGAGTACCATAAATCCCACTTCTTGCCCTAATGGATTTGCCACCTCGGACCTGGACAAATCTCTTGTAGAATCGCCTCAAAGTTGGGTTCCTGAATCAGTATTGCCTTATGTGCGTACAGTGTTGAAAGAATATGTAACATATGATGGTAGTATTAAAGTTATGTATCGCAAGCTGTGGGTGTTTTCTGAAAGTGAAATGTTCGGTAGTGCCATTTATGCGCCTGCCGAAGACGGTAAGCGGTATAAGGCATTTGCAACGAGCAATTATAGAATTACTTTTGGCGAGAAGGGCTCCGCTTGTTCGGCTTGGTTGCGTTCCGCGTATTTCGGTGACTCCCGCTTCTTTTGTGTGGTCGACACTTCTGGATTCGCGAGCTATAGCTATGCCTTGGACTCGTATGGCGTGGCGCTGGGTTTCTGTGTTTGATATCTAATCGCTAATTCTCCGCCCATAAAGGGCAAATATTAAAGCGACAGGAGGAACGAAATGTATTTAATGAGTACAGATACTTATGTTTGTGACATATGTGGGTTTGAAGGTAAATTTGATACGGACAACGACATACATGGAGAATTGTGGGGGTGCGAACGATGTGGTGATACGTTTTGCTCAAAGTGCTTCATTGATAGAATGGGGGAGGAAGATTATTGGAAGATGATGCGTGATAGCGACTTAATTATGTGTCCGATATGCTATGCGAAGGAGAAAAAGAATGTATCGAGTAATACAAGACCTGACCCGCGATGAGCTGGATGAGCTGAAACTGAGTTATCTGATGGTGTTGGAGAATGATACTGAGTACCCTGTGCTTTTGCCAGACCCAGATGACATCCCTGATGAAGCACTGTTTGAGTATTATGACGGTATGATGTTTTCGGAAGATGATTTCTTTTGTAACCTTGAGAAGGAGGAAATGGAATGACACAGTACGATACACGCAAGGAAGCGGAAGAAGCCTGTCGCGGCGATGAAACCATTGTCAGGGTTTGCGGCGGCTGGCTGGTGATGACATGGCAGGAGCTGCACATGTGGGAGCTACAGAAATAAGCAATTCTTATATAGGCTCCAAATACACGTTATGAGCAATTCTATATCTTACACGACCAATCTGCCTACAAAATAATAAAAACGCCGCAGAGGGGCTATTTGGGACTCTGGTGACATCTGAGGAGGTATAACTATGTATTTTGAATTTTATCCTAAACGACTAATTGCATGGATTATCGTAATCGTGATACTGACGTTCTTATCGAATTGAGGAGGAAGAAGCGATGTTCCATTTAATGGCATACAACAAAGATCAAGACCGTTACGATGAGTGGGCGTCTGGTACATTTCAGACCGTGAAAGCAGAGGCAATATTATGTCAAAGCTTGTTGCGTAGTGATGCTTTGAGAGATACAGATGGTGAACCATACGACTGGCTGGAAATATGGGACGATGAGGATGATTGTGGACAGGAGGATGTGATAGTCTTCCCAGGTGCATTGTTTTATAGAGGAACCTATTATGACAATTTTGACGAAATAACAATAGGGGGTGACAATGTGGATAATACACAAATTAGGGTGGCAACAAGTCAGGGCACGCTAATTGCGAAGCTTTGTGATGACCCGAACTATCCCGGTATCTGGCTTGAAATTGATAGGCCGGAGTTCGGCAACAGTATGGCGGTGGCAAAGCTTGAAGTGTACGAAGACAGTGGCCGGGTGATGCTGGATGTGTACAGCGACGCTTTGCAGGATGAAGTAACAGAGCAGATACCGATTGAGAATCTTGATGCTTGGGAGGAAGGAAATGAATGAACCGTGTACGACTTATCGATGGCATAGTTGAATGGTGCCAAAGCTATGAGTGGCCTGACTGGCGCATAACAGAGACATTGATTGATGTGCTGGAATTTGATCCCAAGGATATCGAAAAGGCTGGCTATGGTTATCTGATTGAAGAATACTTCGCGGAGGAGGAAGAATAATGGGATATTACAGTGACGTGGCGCTGACATTGCGCAAGGAAAATGCAGTCGAACTGGTTAGAAAAGCGAAAGTAGAATGTGAGAGCGCATACAGGACTCTATCGGCGGCAAAGATAGTTGACCACGATGAGTATGTGTCATTCCTTTGGTATAGTATCAAGTGGTACCACTTTGACGATGTGGTATTTATAACCAATTTCTGCCACGAGTGCGATGATTACTCACTTAAACGCATAGGTGAGGAATACAGCGATATAGATGAGGAAATGGGCGGTGAGGATTACGACATGGCAGATTGTTGTATGATAGTGCACGACTTTGAAATAGGCTCCAGTAAAGGTGAGCTTACTATTGGCAAGTTGGCGCGGGAGGAACACTAAATGACCGACAGCGAATACATATCCGCCTTAAAGCTGCTCATAGATTCCGCCATAAGCGTCGGCAGGGACTGGCTCTGGAATGACAGCGACATCATGGATACGCTGACGGATGAAAACGGGTTCGGGCTGACATACGATGACTTTGTTATGGCGGGGTTCAAGGAGATGGCAGATGAATATTTTCATTGATACAGAGGCGATGCGGTTTGTGACCGAAAAGGAACTGCGGCAGGAGTTTGAACAGCTCAAGCGGGAGCAGCCGGAAGAATATGCGTACACATTTGAGCAGTACATACAGAACTGCACAAGCAAGAATGGCACATTGGAGGAGACATGAAGGAATATATATTTGAGATACACTACTGTAACTGTAGTATAAAGAAAGACGATATTGTCCGGATAGCAACACCAGATAGCGTTAGCGAAGATAAGACCGTTGAGGCATTCAGAACGGCCATGCGTAGGGTTCAGGAAGAATACGAAGCATGGATTCAAAGTGAGGATGATTCTCATGACATATATGATGTAGACACGCTTATCGATAGGTACTTGGATGAAGCTGTTCGGGAAATAGATGGTGTATGGGATGGTAGGAAGCACATTGATGGGTTTTATGCCATAGGCGATTAAGGAGGGCATATGAAACTGTACGTCAGCTCTGCCACGGGCAGTATATATGACGAGAACACCCTGCGCGAAAGCTTCTTTATGATGCGTAATGCCGCGCCACGGGAATATGATTACAGTTCCGATGAGTATATCCGCAGGAGGGTAGAGGACAAGCAGGAACTATACGAACTAACGCCTGAGCAGATGATGAGCATAATGGTGTCGCTGCTGGCGGCAAACAAGCGAGAACAAGCAAGAGAATTAGCGGTAGCATGGAGGGCATAAATGAAATACCATATGGATACTCACTCGCTCATAAGCGTGGCAAATTATCTTGGTTTTCTTGAAGGTACTGGCCGCATGGAGATAGATGAGGAAGACCAACTGTACGGCATAATGGAGCAAATTGACGAGGATGTCATTAAAGCATGTGAATCTACTTTGGATTCGGGATTCGACTTTTGGGCTGAGGTAGACCACTCATTAAGACGGCAAGGGGTGTTAAAGAATGCCAAGTAACTTACTACAATTCAAACCGCGAGTGGTGGAAACGCCGTACATACTCATCTGCACCAAGTGCGGGGAGGAAAACGAAGGCACGGCGAATTTCTGCTCACATTGCGGCAAAGCGTTAAGGCCGCAGTTGCGCAACACCAAGCAACAGTACGCGCCGCTGACTAAGCACACAAAGGTTCCGCTCAAAACAATGGCCGAGATAACCGCCATGGAACACGCTTTGCAGGACACCAAGCGCAGACGTCTTGCGTACAGGAATCTGGTTCTGTTCCGGCTTGGGTGTAACGTTGGCTTGCGCGGCGGGGATTTGGTGCAGCTCAAGGCGGGGCAGTTCGTTGGTAAGGACAGCAGCCCCAATGATACGGTGTATGTCATCGAGCAGAAAACAGGCAAGGGCAGGGAGTTGAAGATAAGCGACGAGGTGGCGGCGATGGTCGCCCAGTACACGGATGACATGCATCTGGCAAGCGAGGATTTCCTGTTCGGCTCACAGAAAGGGGGATGCTTGACCCGCAAAACGCTCAACGACGACATAATCGTTCCGGCAGCGGTGCGGCTGGGGTGGAATCCGCTGCTGTATGGCAGTCACACCATGCGCAAGACATACGCTTATCGCTTCTACACGCAGGCACAACACCTGAGTCAGGAACGTGGGTATAGGGCGCTGTCGATGCTCTGTAAGGAACTGGGGCATAGCAACGAGACCATAACGCTTTGCTACATAGGCATTGAAGCAGAGGAAATCAAAGAGATATGCAACCTGTCGGCAAAGGACTATGATTGGGCAGTTATGCAGGCATTACGGGATGAATTAGGGGAGGATTAAGAACCGCAGACAGCGGTTCTTTTTATATAGTAAGCACTATGAAAATTTTATCAACACCGCCATTCAACTCGGTCAAAACATTCATACAGGAATACTACCGCCGCAACCCGGACGGGCACTACTTCGACCCGGAGATGCTGAAGTATTTTGGGGAGGACAAGGCGCTCATGCGGGTAATAAACAGGGCGATGATGCTGGCCACGGATATGTTCGGCAATGGCCCGTTCAAACCGTACTATGTGCTGGTGCGCCCGCCAAAGGTGAAATACCAAGTGGAAACGTGGGACTGTGTTCTGTTTGACGTGGAGACTTTTCGCCCGACAACCAGCGAATTTACACCCAGAACAGAGAAACAAGAAGCTATTCAGAATGCGGTCAAACGCGAAATCTGGCTGAGTTAGGAGGAGGCATTATGATAGCAGGAGCATTAGCAACTTTATTGGCAAGCGGCGCGTACTTTGCGGCGGATAGCATCAAGACGAACGCCAACATATACCGCAACGCCAACCGCATGGATGACGAGGGCGTATTCTGGCCAACCAATCCGGAAGTGGAGCGCATGTTGCAGCATGACATTCGCAGTCTGTGGGAGACTGGCAAGCATGACTTCATTCCGGAGGGACTGGAAGGATTCTTCGAGGAAAACAGCAGCGCAAGGGGAGCTTACTTCGATGCTTTGGCGGCGCAATGTATGCTGGAAAACGGCTGCAAGCCTATGGATGCATGGGGTTCGTTCAACAGGCATACTTATAATTGCTTCTTGCAGTACAGCAGATCGCATGGCGCGGATGCAAACGAGTGGCTGCGCATACACAAGCCGGAAATCATTCTGGCGAGAATTGAAAGAACTAAAAAGATAGTCCATGACGCGCAGGTGGCCTCGAAGAAGGCAACGGATAAGAACAAAATTATATTCGCTATTGTCTTGACGCTCTGTCTGAGTTTGGTAGTCGTGGGCATAGTTAAAATGGCAATAGTTAAGAACGAGCTGGTAGCGCATTTCAGCCAGTTGTCATTCTACCAGCATCCTGATATTACAAAGGCTATCAACGAGTGCGCCCAGAGAAATAGCGATTATAATGCCGGGGTGCGTTGTTTGGTTTGGGGTATACTACTGTCTAGTCTGGTGTTGATGATGGGGCTGCCGATGGTAAAAGGTGCAAAGATAACGGTAAAGTTATGATATAACCGAGTTGAAATGCAGCAGGCAAAAGGTAGGTATACTGGGTAAATACAAAATCAAGTGGGACTTTGTCCCACTTGATCCGCCGTCGTTCATTAAAAGTTGGGACAAAGTCCCAACTTTCGTAAACATACTGAGTAAATATAAAATCAGTTGGGACTTTGTCCCAACTGATCTGCTTATACTCTATGCAGCACGGTTGCGAATAAAGGTCTTTTGTGCTAAAATTCCGGTAATAAAAACAGTAGTTGAAGGGGCAAGTATGAGCGAAGCGAGAGTCCTATATTGTCAAAGCTGCGGAGCGATGCTGAACGTGGAGGTCAACCGTGCCTACATCTTTTGTCAGTACTGCGGCGCGAAGAACGTAATTGCGTCCGAGCAGATGAAGACCAACATTAACATCGGTGGCATTCAGATAACGGCAAAAACGGAAATAGAGAACATAATCGCCTCCGCTGAGTACGCCGTTTCCATAGGTCAATACAGCAAGGCAAACGAAATGCTGGTTGCGGCAATCATGAGCGGCTATGATGATTACCGCATATACATCACAAAGGCCAAGATAGACCTGCAGCTTGACCACAACCGCAGCCTTTTCGAAAGCCTGCGCAAGCTTCAGCAGCTTGAGCAGCGTCAGAACGGCAATCAGGCTGTTACGGCAGCCATTCGCGAGTTTATGCATTACCGCGGCAAAAACGGCGTTACCGCACTGCACATCTCAACTTTCCATGAGCAGATGAACATGGTGGTCTACTGCGTGGAGCACGGAAGCGATGTGAACTGCATCGCCGGCGTGAACCGCGTAACGCCCATCAGCATTATGTTCGTGCCTATATCAAGCAAGCTTACCGGGCTTGATGGCACACCGTTCGTTCATCACAAGGCCGCCGTGAAGGAGATCCGCCGCTACCTGATGTCCTGCGGCGCAAAGGATTCTTTCAGGTTTGGATATTGAGTTGCCGGAAAAGTTGTGACTTTGTCACAACTTGTTTATTGAATATCTGTAAAACGATTGTGAAAAAGTGGCAACTGTGACAATGTCTCACGACTGCCACTTTTCTTAACCTCAAATACAAAATGCGGCATAGAGAGGAACGATTTTTTTATTGCCCTCAAGGCCGAAGTTTTTTGCAGAGAGCTTGATAGCATAAGCGGGCTTGTAGGTGTCCATATAGACCTTTAAGCTCTTGGCTCTGGTGTTGTCGGCAGACTTGACCTCAATGGGAATGAGCTGCCCGTCACGCTGAATGATAAAATCAATTTCAGCTCCACGCTCCGACTCCCAATAGT
>ENA-UAOW01000172-UAOW01000172.1-human-gut-metagenome-genome-assembly--contig:-NODE-172-length-38422-cov-7.840149_pt1 | contig 38422 bp, 52 predicted proteins | sample MGYA00243470_ERZ654559 | MGnify/ENA primary metagenome ERZ654559 (study PRJEB26926, sample SAMN06164851) | human gut metagenome | biome: ENVO:00009003; feature: ENVO:2100002; material: ENVO:00002003...
ACTTATGCGATCGTCGGCAGCGTCAGATGTGTATAAGAGACAGGCCTTAAAGAAATGAGCCAGACGAAATATGCCGTAAAGTTCACCACGCAATTTCGGAAGGATTACAAGCTGGCCATCAAGCGTGGCTTGAAAATTGAATTGCTGGAGCACATCGTTGCACTTCTGGCTGCGGGGGAACCGTTGCCGGAAAAAACAAGGATTATGCCCTCACCGGCAGCTGGGTGGGCCACCGGGAATGCCACATCCTTCCGGATTGGCTCCTAGTCTACCGGGTGGAGAATGATGTCTTGGTTTTGACCCTGACCCGCACAGGGAGCCACAGCGATTTGTTTGGCAAATAAGTTGACACGGTTTTACAAAGCACAGAGGAGCGTACCATGGCAAGACCATGTTACGCTCCTCTGTGCTCTCTTCTCATTGATCCAGCTGCTCGTCAAAGGGCATACCGGTCATAAGGATGGCTGTCCCGTTCTATTACCGATTGAGCATCCACACGCCCAGATTCAGGTAGGCCGCAAAGGTCACCCACAGGAAGTAGGGCACCTGCAGCCACGCCGCCAATGAATCAGTCTTGCGGAAAGTGAAAATCATCCGGAGAATCAGCACCCACAGCACCACCAGCCAAAGGAATGCAAAGCCGAAGTTCTGGAGATTAAAGAAAATGATGCTCCAGAAGAAGTTGAACGCCAGCTGGATTGCAAAGAGCCGCAGCCCCCGGGTGCGGTCAGGCGATGCCGGTGCCGCATAGATTCTGGCGGCGCTGACGCCCATGAGCAGGAACAGAATGCTCCAGACAATGGGAAAGACGATGGCCGGCGGCGAAAGCGGCGGCTGCCGGATCATTTCACTGTAAACCTCCGCACCATCCCGGGTGAGAAAGCCGGAAAGCGCCCCTACTGCCTCCACGCCCACAATCCAGAGCGCATATGTTTTCCATGAAGGTTTTTTCATACACCATCACCCCGAAATAGCCTATGCGCCTCCAGGTGCTTCTATACGCCGGAAACAGCTCCTCCAGGCCATACTTTCTTCCATTTCGACCACACTATGTCCAAGCGTATGTTTTGGGAGGAATCGTATGAAATCACTCTGGGAACAGACCTGGGCGCGTCCGAACTTCGGGCGGCTCGAGGGCGACGAGATGACGGACATTCGGATCATCGGCAGGGCATAGTGGGCATCCTGTGCGCGTGGATGCTCCAGCAGGCCGGGATCTCCTATGTGCTGGCGGAGGCGGCCGACCCCCTGTGCAGCGGGGCAACCGGGAACACCACCGCCAAGCTGACCAGTCAGCACGGACTCATCTACCACAAGCTCATCCAGACCTTTGGCGTTGACCGGGCGCGGCAGTATCTCTCCGCCAACGAGGCGGTCCTCCAGAACTACCGGGCGCTGTGCCGCCATATTGACTGTGACTTTGAGGAGAAGTCCGCCTATGTCTACTCCCTGGACGACCGGGAGGCACTGGAGGCGGAGCTGAGGGCCCTGGAGCGGCTGGGAGGCGGGGCGGAATTTGCCGACCACCTGCCCCTCCACGTTCCCACGGCAGGCGCCGTCAAATTTTCAAACCAGGCCCAGTTCCACCCATTGAAATTCGTCTCCGCCCTTTTCAAGGGCCTGCACATCTACGAGCACACCCCGGTGCGGGAACTGACCGGCACCACGGCGGTCACTGACCGGGGCAGGATCCGCGCAAAGAAAATCATCGTGGCCACCCACTTTCCTTTCCGCAACAAGCACGGCAGTTATTTTTTGAAGCTATACCAGCGCCGTTCCTATGTGATCGCTCTGGAGCATGCCGCAAATGTAGACGGCATGCATATTGACGAGGCGGAGGATGGCCTCTCCTTCCGCAACCACGGAGGTATTCTGCTGGTGGGCGGCGGCCACCGCACTGGAAAGCAGGGCGGCTGGCGGACGCTGCGGGACTTTGCCGCAAAGCATTGCCCGCACGCCATAGAGAAATACCATTGGGCTACACAGGACTGTATGAGTCTGGACGGAGCACCTTATATTGGCCCTTACTCCGCTTCCACATCAGATCCGTATGTGGCCACTGGTTTCAACAAGTGGGGGAATGACTTCCTCCATGGTATCCGCTATGATTTTAAGCGATCTCGTTCAGGGAAAGAAGCATCCTTTTGCAGAAGTATTTTCGCCTTCCCGCACGATCCTCCGCCCCCAACAGGCTGTCAATGGCTGGGAAGCCATGGTCAGCCTGTTGGCGCCCACTACAAGACGCTGCCCCCACCTGGGCTGCGCGTTGAAGTGGAATCCCCAGGAGCACACCTGGGATTGCCCCTGCCACGGCTCCCGCTTTTCGGAGGACGGCAAGCGCATCGACGGCCCCGCTACAGGGGATCTGAAATCGTGAGGCAGTGGCAGCTATTTCAATGAAAATCCCCCGTTTATTTGCAAATTTCAGCACATAAACGGGGGATCCAAATTTTATCCCAGTTCGGTATATTTGTCTTTGCGGTCGATACTTTTTTCCACAGGGTATTTCCGGCTGTTTTTTTCCAGCTTCTTCATCACGATCTCGTCAAAGTCGAATCCCAGATCATCTGCCAGCATAGCAGCATAGATGAGGATGTCCGCCAGCTCCTCCTGCAGTTGTTCAGCCTTGACCCCTACGACCTCCTCATTGGTCTTCCATTGAAATAGTTCCAATAGCTCCGACGCCTCCAGGGAGATGGAGATGGCCAGGTCTTTGGGGTTATGAAATTGCCGCCAGTGCCGCTCGTCCCGAAATTGATTGACCGCCTGTATCGTCTCTTGTTTCATGCCCGTCCCACGACCTCCATAAAATGCCGCTTCAAAGCAGGGTCCTCAAAATAGACCCTGATCCCGCTGATGCCCCTGGTCAGGAGCACATAATAGATCTGCCTCACATATGCGCTGAGTTCCGCCAGGGAAAAGCTCTCTTTCGGCGGTGTCCCGTTGGTGTCAAAATAGTGTTCCTTTACTGCCGACACCCTTCCGTTTTGACAGGCCAGATCCTTCGCGATCACGACCCCCACATAATCCAGGTCCACGCCCTGTATGGCATGGATCGACCCGAGCTCATCTTCACTTCCCGGTAATGCGATCCAGTTTTCATGAGTGGAATTCCACTTCCAGCGATGTTCTTCATCCTCCACCCAGTCAAATTCCGCATAATTCTTATGCCCCGGCTGATAGCGGCTCCCCCAGGGGCGGGCATACCCGGCCAACACCCTGCACTGGGCTTTCGGATGATACTGCCGCCGTTCATCTACATAGTCAAACAGTTCATGAATGGAATCCACGACGCCGAAATAGGCGTCCTTGGATGGATTCTGAAATACACAGGGATCAAATGCATCCTGTTTGATCTGCAGGAAGGAACAGATCCCATTGATGTAATCATCCGCCGTGTAGGTCGCATTCTTGTCCTGAATCCGCACACGGAACTGCCTGGTGAGCATGCGCCGTTCCATACCCTTTTCCTGAATATAATCCTGGAAATCCCGGTACGGAATATCCGACGGGCGGATCGCCTGAATGGAGTCATAGAACAGCACCAGTCGCTCCGCCATTTCTCCCAGCAAAAACAATTCATTCTTTCGGGGATCGTTCGAATCAAAAATCCCTGTGGTCAAATGATTTTGTTTGGGGCTGTTCCATCGCAGCCGGTGGGCCTCATCCACCAAAAGGATATGGAAGCGCTTCTTTTGCCGGATCAATTGATAAGCGGTCCCAACCTCAATATTTTTCCCAAGACCATAGGCCCGAAAAATGCTGCGGGCGGTCTTGACCCAGTTGGCTTTCACCACCACACCGACATTCCATTTATGATGTTCGCAAAGTCGGGCCGCCAGGTTGGTCAGTACCACGGTCTTTCCCGTTCCCGCCGTCCCTTCGATCAGAACGCTTCGGGGGCCCTCTTCTATCTCATGGATCAGTGCAGACTGTTCCTCGGACAGCTCCGTAAAGGGAGAATACTTGAACAGAATGCTGTTGCGCAGACCATCCAGTGACTTTTGATGCACCAGCCCGGCTTTGTACAGTTCCTGTTCCCAGAACGGCGTCAGCACCTGTGTCAGCACATCTTCCCGATAGGGATAATCGACAAATCGATTGCCCTGGGTCCTATTCCGGCAGACCCGCTTTTCCTTTCGCGGCAAATTCTCCTGATCCGCTGTGAGATATGTGATCAGCAGCGCCTCCAGGTCGTTTTGGGAATTTCCGTCCACATACTGGCCAAAGAGAATCGCTGCTTTCTCGAACTGCCGGTAATCTGTTTCCACTTCCGCCATATGCTCATCGTGCCGCGTTAAAAACCGGTCTGTCTGTCCAACATAAAACGACCGCCGCCCATAATAGATGTAGATCACATGCCCATGCTTTAAAACCGTCCTCTGTTCTTCGCTGCAGTGACCGGTGTCCAGATCCTCTGCCAGCAGAGAAAGGTGGATGACCCCATATTTCTTGCCTGCCATTTAAAATCCCATCACCTTTCTCACATGTTCTCTCGTCTCCCGGTCCCGGAACCAGATATGGACACTGCCCTTGGCCCGGGTAAGCAGCACCCGATAGGTGTTCAGTACCAGTTCCACGATCTCCCGCTCGCTGGCCCGGCTGTTTCGGATGGCGGCCATGAACTGTGTATCGCAGTTGCTGCTCAAATCGATGCGCCAATTGTGGATGTCTTTATCCCAGCGCAGGTCGTCCCACCAGATCACACCGGTATCGTCAAACTCCAATCCCTGTGCGGTGTAGATACAGCCCACCTGGTCCAGATATTCCTCTTTTTCTCCTGCATACCAGTTGTATTGCTCTTCTCTGGGGAATGGATTCCACGGCTTCTCAAAATCTCCCGTCGCCTGCGCAATCTTAATGTCCCTGTTTTTCGTATCACGTGTCCATTCCCAGCAAAAGGGCGCATACCATTTTACATGACGGCCCGTTGACAACAGGCCGTGGAGACGCCTGTCCAGATCGTTCAGGTCATCCCAGCAGCACAGCTCCAGTGCAGATTGCCGCTTCAAAGGCTGCTCCTGCCGGCCATAGAACAGCTTGTCCAAATCAGAGACATAGCTGCCCAGATACCCCGCCCGCTTTTGAGATGCCAGGGAAAAGACGGTGCAGGGAATGCCGTGCTCCTGGGCAAACTGCCGGAAATGCTCCACCGTCCCCTCCTCCGTCAGTGTAAGCGCGCACAATTTTCGCAAAAAACGCGCTTTCTTTGTCAAAGGTGCGACGGTTGCAACAAAATGCATAAATAAGAGCCGGACGATCCTAAAAAGGTCGTCCGGCTCTTCACTTTTGGTGTTGGCCTAAAGGCGCACGACAGTGCGTTTTCGCTCACATTCCTTGTCAAAAAGACGGGTGATTATCGGTCCAGGAACTCCTCGTCCTTCAGGGTATGCATCAGCTTGTCCCCTTCAAGGGCGGCTTGTGTAAAGCTGTTGTTTTTCCACCACGCAATCAGGGCGGCAATGACCGTCCAGGCCGTGGTGATGATGGTCTCCACCTGCTCGTCCTCGATGGGAAGCGGGGACACCCCCGCCATGCTCAGGCACTGATTAATCAGGGCCAGGAGCAGGATGATGGTCCGGGCAATGGTGCCCGCGCTGATCTTGTTGGTTGTCATGGTATGTACCTCTATTAAATCAAATTAAGCCGGTCCAGCACCACGGCCAGCTCCTGCCGGGTGGCCGGGTCTGTAGGCCGAGTGCCGTCCAGCACGCCCTTGCTCTTGGCCTTTCCCCAGGCCGCAACGGCCCAGTCGGCGGCGGGTGTGCCGATGATCTGGTCAGGCTTCTCCCTGCCGCACAGCGCCAGGAACGCCTCCCAGCCCCCCACGGTCTCCCGGATGGTCCTGGGGCAGTCCTTGCCGTTCCAGCGGTTGTGCTGCACCACGTAGTACAAAGGGATGCCGTACTCACCCATTAGTAGCCGCACCAGGGCGGCGGTGTTGCGCTTGGACGCCTCAAAGTCACCGCCCGCGTTGACACAGATCTCGACGCCAATGCTGGTGGTGTTACCGGGCCCGTCTGCGCCGTCCCCGGCGTGATAGGCCGTCTCACCGTCGGGCAGGTGCTGAACAATGGCGTGGTCGTCCACGGTATAGTGCCAACTCACCTGACCCGCCTCGGCGCTGTCGCTCTTCAGGTATGTCCCGTGGGCCGCCGCATCCGCCGTGGCGGCCTTGTTGCCCGTCTCGTGGATGGTGATGTACCTGCGGGAGTTGACCCCGCCGGGGCGGTTCTTGCGGCCCTTGGCGATGTAGTCCCGCTGTATGGTGATGCCGTTATCCGTGGTCCGGTCGGCCTCCTGGGAGACGGGGCGCAGGTATGCCGCATATACCCACCCCCGGTCCGTCCGGGCCCAACCGTCCCGGAGCTCCAGGACGGTCACCACTGCGCCGTGGCTGTACCCGCCCATCTTGGGGGCATTTTTGGCTGGGGCGCTGCGGATATTCAGCCCAACCTCTGCCGTCACGATATAGTTACCCACAGGCTTGTCCTCCTTCTGCGGCTCATCGCCGCGCTTATAAATCAGCAGCCACGACCGCACCAAGCGGTACTGGCTGGGTGTCAGTGCCTGGCCGGGTCCCAGGCATCCCCTGGAGCTCCACGACCCATCCCAGCGTAGGATGTGTACACACCCGGCCTGCCGCATGGCTGCTACGGCCTCTGCGGAAGTCATGCCCTGATCCTTGACGGAGATCAGGACCACCACCGTGTCGTCTGACCGGAGCCCGAGATAGGTCACACCGTTCCTGGCGAACGTGGAGGTGTTGTAGTCACGGCCGCCGATCACAGCCGGAGGAAGCGCCACCGCATAGTCATAGACGGCGTCCGCCTCGGTGCCGAGGGTCAAGCGGCCGTCCGCGTTGATGCAGATTCCATATTCATGGTAAGCCGGCTCATGCCCCCATTTCCCGGCAACCATAATGGCGCTCTGATGGTCAAATGCACTGATTCCTTGGGCAGGGACGGCTGAGAGCGCGAAGTAGGCCAGGTTCATGGCCGCCACGCAGTCCGGCCCAGCGGCGGTCATGATCTCCGGCCAATCTTTCAGCTTTGCGGTGTTGTCGAAGATCCGGAAGCGGTACTGGTCCTGCGGGAATACACCCAACTTGTACTTACTCATTCTCGTCGGGAGTCACCAGCTCGACCATCAGGCGGCACCGGAGATTGAGGCTCTTGTGCTCGTCGGTCCAGATCTCGCAGAGCTCCTTGTACTGATCCCGCATGGCCTGGAGCCAGTCGTTGAAGTCGTGGCTGAGACTCTGGCGTTCCTCGTCGGTGCAATCGTCCCAGAGGGCCTTGAGGGCCTTGTAGTCAGGAGTGTACTTGGGCCCCAGGGCATAGGAGCCGGCATGGACACCGTTGCCGGCGCGGATGTTGGCGGCAAGCATATCGGCTGCGACGCCGATGTCCTTGTCTTCGTGCTTTGCGATGCTGTAGCATACGGGGGTCAGTTCGTTCCAGTTGATCTTTTTCATGGTGTAATCCTCCTATAAAATCGCATTGTGTAGCGGGGTGTCTCCCCACCCTCCACTGCGTAGCGGAGCCAGTCAAGGATAACGATCATGGGCAGGGACAGCAGGCACCAGAGGGCCCAGAACTGCGGGCAGATCTGTCCCCAGAGGTTGCCGGGCAGGGCGGAGTAATCCCAGATTGCCATGCCAAGCCATATATTGAGCACAAGTCCAGCGGCCAGCTCGGCCGCGACGATAGCCGTACCGCAGATGAGCGCCTGAAGCCACAGGGGGCAGTCCCACGGCAGCTCCGCGCCGAAGCGCTCTAATGGGATGGCCAGCAGGATCGCCAGAGCCAGCATGGTCCAGGAGATGGTCTCCGGCCGGCCGCACAGCGTCTTAAAGACCACCTCCGCAAAGAAGTAAGTGGTCCCGGTCCAGGTCCACAGCAAGAGGCTCAAAACCGCCTTACGCATTGGATGCAGCCTCCAGGATGGCCGTCATGTTGGCGGCCAGATCATCCGGCAGTGCGGAGCCATATGTAATGGCAGCCACATCCTCCAATGTGTCGCAGCGACGGACCCAGGCGAACAGATGGTTGGCATAGGTCGTGTGGTAGAGCTTGTGGGCCGTGGCCGCCTCTCCCATGGCGATGATATCCGCTGCCGGATAGATGGCGCACAACTGCCCGTCCAGGTGGTAGGGGTATCCTGCGGCCCCCTTCTGGACCGCGCCCACGGCGGTGGTGAGGTTGATCTGATCCTCGTCCGTCAGGGCGATATGCCCGGATGTGCCGCTTGGGAGGGTCACGTCGCACCCGGCCACGATGGCGGAGTTGCAGGCGGCGGATAGCCCGGATAGTTTGGCGGACTTTGCGGTCTCCAGCGGGTCCGGTTCCGGGTGGCTGGCGATCCATGCGTCCAGGGCCTCCTGGGCCACCGTGTAGCCGGTCAGTGCCATATGGGCCGGCATCTCGTCGGTTTCCCCCACCTCGCTAAAGGTGGGGACGACAAAGCCCACGGCGGCATAAAAGGCTGCGAGGTCCAGACTATCTGGGACCAGGGCGTGCCCCTCCGGAATCGCATCGAACGCGCCCTCCTGGATGGGGGGCCACGCACCGCTCGGATTGGCTGTCATTCTGATGATCTTCATGGTAGGATACCTCCTGTATCTAACTTTGAAGGGAGCCGAAATCAATGATCTATGGGTATATCCGCGTGAGCAGCGACAAGCAGACGGTCGAGAACCAGAGGTTTGAGATCTCCCGCTTCTGCCAGGCAAACGGTCTGGGAATCGACGGCTGGATTGAGGAGACGATCTCCGGGACACGCAACTATGATAAACGGAAGCTGGGGGAGCTGCTGCGGAACATCAAAGCCGGGGACGCCATCATCTGCTCGGAGCTCTCCCGGCTGGGCCGCAGCCTCTACATGGTGATGGAGATCCTCGCACTGTGCATGGAGAAAGAGTGCCGGGTGTGGACCATCAAGGATAACTTCCGGCTGGGCGATGACATCCAGAGCAAAGTGCTGGCCTTTGCATTTGGCTTGTCCGCCGAGATTGAGCGCAATCTGATCTCCCAGCGGACCAAGGAGGCCCTGGCCCGGAAGAAGGCGGAGGGCGTCCATCTGGGCCGCCCAAAGGGCGCTCTGGGGAAGCATACCAAGCTCTCGGACAAAGAGGATGTGATCCGGTGCCTGCTGGACTGCGGGAATACCTATGCTGCCATTGCCCGCGCCCTGAAGGTAGACCGCTCCACATTGGTCCGGTTTTGCGATGCACGTGGGATAAAACGGCCTGTAAATTGCAGCAGCTTAGCGATATAGCTGATTGTGTGGCGGTTTACGATGGGGTTTCCTGCACGTTTTCTCATTTTGCTTGTCCGCGTCCATCGCTTACGACCGCATGGCGGTCACCAGGATAAGGTTCCCTTTTGTGCCCAAGTTAGTTGTACTCTCTAAGGCATCTACTTACAGCACGGATACATCTGGCTTATTGGTAATGGTGGCCAGATCAAATATGGCCCTCTCCTTGGACGAATCAAACCAAAACACTAACTCTAGAATCTCGTTGACTTGGGAAACTGACTCAGTATCGTGGTATACGGCTTCGGCCGAACGTCAAATGAACACGAGCAGTCGAAATTACCACTATGTTGCATTCGGCTAAAGGTTCAATTTTTCGCCTAAGCTGGTCATCGTCCGACATATGGTACTGATGCGAGGTGCTGGCAATACATTTCACAGTATTTCTTCAAATGGGAGCAGTAGCAGCAATGCAAAAAATACCGCAATCTGGACTGAGACCGGGGTGGAGTGGTACTGCTCGCAGTCCTATCAGCCCAGCGCCTCGGCCCAAATGAATGAGGAGGGGGCTGTCTATAACTACCTGGCAATCGGATAATCAGCCGAGGGCAATGTAGTGGTAGGTTGTACCATCGTAATTGAGCTGATCGTCCTCACCGTCTACAGAGTACCAGGAGAGAGACGTCTCGGCCCATGCTGCATATAGAATCCTGGATGCGTAATTTGTGTTCTGTGTAATCCGCATGCCGTGGTCGTCTCGGACGAATATGCCGACAACCGACCTGTTCGTCATACTTGATGCTGCACGCCAGCATGACACGATCACAAGAGTGGGCGAAAAATTGAACCTTTAGCCGATGGCGGCGTAGTGGTATGTACCGCTTCTGTGGTTCAGTTGATACGATGGTCCGTAGGTACTGGAGGATTCCGTCGTGTACCAAGAGACTGTTTTGCCTACATCATCCCAAGATACTTGTGGCACAGTTCCGGTCATTCCAACGGGGCCCTCATAGACGAAAGTTGCATATCCAAAGATATTTGTGCTGCTGCCGCAAACCACGGCAACTAACTTAGGCACAAAAGGGAACGTTAAACTGCACGGATTTGAAGCTCCATAGGTGCCTGTGCCGGTATATGAGCCCGTGGCAATCCGTACACCACCGGCATCCCCAAGGGCGGCAACCAAGTCCTGGAGGCTGGTCCAATAGGGTACTCCACTGGTACCCTGGCGAAGCACAGATCCCGCCACAGACGGGAAGGCGAGTTGGGCGAGGGTGGTGGAAGCCGAGGGATAGATCAGGCGGTTGGCCGACCAGCTTGTCTTGCCGGTGCCTCCCTTATTGACAGCTATAGTGGGCAGGCGGGCGGCGGCCATGGTCCCAGAGGCAATCTTGCTGGCATCCAGGTTCGGGATGCGGGCAGAATCGAATACCCCGCTGTTGACATCTCCGGCCGCGTGGTGGTGGGTGGCGGCGGCCTTTGTGGCCAGTGCTTCCTCCAGGCCATCCACACACTCTGCCTTCGTGATCGGATAGAGCAGGTATTTGTTGCCCGCCGCGTCCTTTACGGTCATAAGACCGTTGTATTCATAGGTCGCCATGGGTACCTCCTATTCCAGCGTCTGAATCCACAGGTCGCCCGCCGCCAGGCCGGCAGGCTGGGCCGCCTGGACATATACCGTGCCCTTGCCGTCCCAGCCGGCGACCTTTTCGGCGGTAATGCCATCCAGGACTGTCTTGTTGCTGTGGCTGTGATTGCCCTGGGCGGCGGCGTTGACCTTGCTCTTCAGGCTGTCATCCAGATCGGCTTCCGCCACCTTGCTCTTGGATGCCAGTGCGCCCAGGGCGGATACCGTAGCCTGGATCGCCTCCACCGTACTCTTATCCGCCTTAGCCCCGATGGCCGCATTGAGGCCCGCCACTATATCCTCGTGGGATGCGATGTAGTCGGCGATCTCTTTGAGAGTGTCATAGGTGTCAGGAGCTCCGTTGATAAGGCCATTGATGGCAGCGGAAATCTGCGTGGTCACGTCCGTGCTCTTGGCCCGCTCATTGATCGCGGTGACCATCTCAGCCAGCTTGGCGGCCACGGTGGTGGTATCGTCCAGATACACATTGTCCGCTTTGGTCTGGACCATAAGATCGGTCAGTACGCCCTCCACCAAGGCTCGCAGTATCGCTTTCTTCGTTACATTGGACATCGTGGACGCCTCCTATAACAAATCGAAATTATAGCCCCCGGCAGTCGGGGCCTGATTCACAGTGGCATTGCGGATGGAATAGGTATCTCCCTCCACCTAAGCGGTCACGGTCGATGCGCCGCTGTCCTCTGCCAGCTCCAGCATGGCGTTGGCGGCGGCCTGGCCCCCGGATGTATCGAACCAAAGCACGGGGCCCTTCTCCGGTTCCGTCCCGCTCACCACAAAGAGATCCGGTATCTGGGCGGTCACTACCTTCCCGTCGCTCCCGAGATCGGCCTTCTTCGCCAGGAGCCCTTCCAGCTCGGCCCAGGTGATGTTCAGCGGGTTTCCGGAGGCATCAAAGGTGATAGAGTCCGTTTGCTCCGTGCGGATCAGCAGCTTCATACGTTCATAAATGACTACGCCGCTGTTCTGGGTATCCAGGAACTCACACTCCTGACCGGCATTGTCGTAGAGGTAAGCGCCCTCTTGTCCGGTGTCTGGGTCCTGCGCCATGAGTGCCAGTTCCCGATAGAGGAACCCCTCCGTGAGATCCTTGTTGTCCAGGGTGGCAATCACAGCGGCCTGGGCTGCGTCGTCCGTGGCCACGACGCCGTCAATGCGCAGCGAGTGCCGTTCGTGGACGAGTGCGGTACGGTTGATCATGGAGCCGCTGCCGATCAGGCCATCCCCCATGGCAATGCGGGTAAAATGGACACCCTTGCCCTGCTTCCACTTGGTCTCCAGGGTGGTGCCGAATGTGGTAAGTTTCAGCTTTGTGAAGGGCATAAGATCACTCCTGACTGATGGTCATCTGCCTGCCAATCACCTTGGCGGCGGCGAAGGGCAGAGCTGCCTGATACCTCTGCTCTTTGGATAGATGGAGTAGGGTGCGGGCCGGTTTTATCTTGTTGAGCTCCTGAAGGAGCAGGTCCCGGTCATCCAGTACGATATCGCCGCCGATGAACCACACGGTGGCCTCGGCCCAGTGGTCCGGCTTTGCTCCGGGGATGACCTCCACCTGGTCGTATCCAAAGGCGCGGGCCAAATACCGGATTCCTTCATTCGTGCCGGCCTTCTCGGCAATGCTCGCTTTCAGGGCGAGGCGGATGCGGTAGTTCTCCAGGGTCTCTCCGTCCAGCCGGAGCATATCCCGATCCTGCCCATGGACCGGGAGCATGGCGTCTGAGCAGGTGAGAACGGACGCCTCCTCCCGCACCCGCAGGAGGACTTGCTTGCACTGGTCGAAGGAGCGGCCCAAGACCTGGAAGAAGATGCAGAGCTGATTCAGGGCCCGTTTCCCCCGCTTGAGGGGCCCGGGCAGGAGGGAGAACATGTATTCACCGAAGTTCATGGCCTATACCCCCTCTACTGAGACAGTGATCGTACCGGGGAGAATCACCTTGTCTGTCGCCAGGAACAGGTCCTCTGCGGGAGCGGTAACGGTCACATTCCGTACCACAGACACGTCACTCTTGATCTTGTGGATAAGGTCGGCATGGGTAAGTTCGTTGAACACCCTGCGGCCTCTGAGCCTGAGAAGGTCGGTCACGGCAGCCTTTACACGCTCGGACAGACCTTCACGGCTGAGGGAGTTGGATATGGTGACAGTGACATTAATGTCGGTGTAAACGATCTCGGCGCTCTTGACGAGGACGTCGGTATCGGGTTCACGGATCGCCTCGCAGACGGCCCGGCACTGCGCCAGGAGATCCTCTGATGCGGCCCCGGCCTCGGAGGTCACGATGACGTCCACGGTGCCCTGGCCCCTGGGGTGCTGGTCGTTGACCGTGACATAGAGGACGCCGGAGATGGCCTCGCAGACATTGACGTAGGTGTCACGGAGAGGAACCAGCGCCAGCTCCGACCAAGCGCGGAGGGTGCGGGTCCTTGCGCTTTCATCGTCCTCGGTGTCGCTTCCCTCCTGCGTGATCCACCCCTCGCCATTGGTGATCTCCACCTCGCCGATGTAGGTAAGGGTGCGGGTAATCTGTGCCTCCGGCACGTTGTAGCGCGATCCCTCCGTCTCCGCCTCCACCAGAACGTCCACCGACTGGGCACCCTTCTGCAGGACAGTATCCTCCAGCGCGAAGAAGCGAAGCTCCTCGCCGTTGATGTCCTTAACGCTCTTGAAGATATGTCCCTTAGCGATCTTGACCGCCTCGGCATCCGTTCCCGTCCTGGAAACGGTGACATAGCCCCGGGTCTTCCGGGCCTGCTTTCGGAGCTTGGAGTAGTCGGCCATCTTAAGGTCCAGCCATGTGCCCGAGGCGTGGGAGACAAAGGACTGGTTGAGTATAGTGCGGGCCAGCTCCAAAAGCTCGATCTGGATGCGCAGGGCAATCATGAGCAAAGTATGGAAGATACCGCCAGAGTGGAAGTTCGTGATGGCAAAGCCTGCGTCCTTCAGCTCAGCGACCGTCTCCTCCTTCAGATCTTCCAGCTCTGGGACTGGGATGATCTGGTCCAGGATCTCATGATCGATCATTCTGTCACCACCTCCACATCGACCGCGCCTATGACAAGATCAAGCTGCCGTGCGTCTGACTCGTCCGAGAACTGAAAAGAGCAGCACAGGCGGAACAGGTCGTCCTCATAAGAAACGCTCACGGCTATGGTCTCCGGGAGGATAACCTCCCGCTTCTTCAAATTGGCCCTCGCCCGCTGCGTCATCTCCAGGCGGGTGAGCTCATCGTTCTCTGAACCAAGAAAGTCGTACAGGCCCCAGCCGAAGTCTGGATCATAGAAGAGATCCCCCGGCTGCATGACCGCCTCCAGTGCAATATTTTGGAACAGGCACTCCAGGTCAGCGCAGAGGGGTGCGTCCCCATCCGTGGCTGCTGTGAGCTGCCACGTGTCATCCAGACGGATGTCGATATCGCCGAGTCCCGTCATAGGGTCACCTCCCCGATGATGGCCGGGTCGAGCGCTCCATTGGGGAGCGAGATGGCGGCCAGAGCCCCGGCCTTCAGCTGCAGCCGGGAGCGGACGCCCGGAATCAGCGGGAATCCCTCGTCCGGATTTCCAAACTGATCCACGACCTTCAGGACATACTCATACCAGTTGGCTGTGATGTGCCCCCGGTAGCTTCCGCCGGACTCGTCGTTGCAGATGACCAGCTCCTGCAGGTCGAAGGTGTCGTCCAGCTTTTTGGCAGACACCACGCTGGCGAGGAGCACGGCAGGGAGTACCAGATGGGGGTACTGTGTGGCGATGGTCTTCCGGATCATATTGGACGCAAACCCTTCCAAATTGTTTGCCATCCCGACGTCCTCCTCTCCGGTCAGAAATAGATGCAGGTGCGGATAAAGCCCGTGTCATTAGTGGTGGTGACTACCTGGGATACCTCGACCTCGCCGCTGATGAGCGGGTGAGTGACGAGTATCTTGTGGGAGTGCTTGATGAAAGGCACGGAGATGGTCTCCAGCTCCCAGACGCCGCTTGTGCGGCGGAGGGCCAGGATATTGACGCCATACTCAAAGGAGTATATCTTCTTCTGCGCCGGCGATGTGCCCCAGTAGAACACGCCGCCCGAGAGGAAGAAGGGCGTCTTGAGGCCCCAGGCTGCGTTGACCGTGTTGATGGCCTGGATGCCGGTCTGCCGGTGGATCGGGAGCCGCTTACGGGTGGGGTAGCTCTGGCTGGAAAGGTCCATCCTGCCGATCCCAGCCTGGCCCAGGATGTAGGCGAGCACCTCCTGGGGCGTCGTATCCAAAAAGGTGGCGTTGATGGAGGTCTGCTCCAGCAGGAGCATTTCATCCTTCAGGATGATCTCATTCGCCGATGCCCCTCCGCTGTAAGGTTTTGCGACATAGCCGGTAAAGACCTCGTCCAGGACGCCGTTGTAGCCCATCTCGATCGCCGCCGCATCCATCCTGTCGAGGGATATCCTGGGCTGAAATTCCTCGGTGAAGCGAATCTTCGCCCAGTCAAAATAGGAGTTCTTGGAGGAGTACACCTCCACCTCCACGCCCCGGTCGAAGCGATAGGCCCCGGCCCGGACCGCGATCTGCGGATCAAACAATTCCGTCGTTTCCATGGCCTCTCCTATCCCAGCTTCGATTCCATGAGGGTGAGCTTCTTTTTGACTGCGCTGGCATCCGCATCATCCTTCGCCGGGGAATTCCCGCGTCCACTGCCCAGATAGCGTCTGTACTCCTTGGAGAGATTTGACGAGGCAGAGGACGCGGAGGCGGAAGCAGAGGCGCTGCCTGCCTTTTTTGCAGTGATAGTTTGCGGGATGTACTCCCAGAGCTCCAGGGTAACGGGCATCTGGCCCTTCTTGTTCTCGGCCTTGTGGGTGAGCTTCTTGAAGAGGACCTTCTCGATCCCGTGGGCTGTCGTGTCCTCACTGATGATTGGGATGGGCTGTGGGACGCTCTGGCCGGGGGCACGGAAAGCCGCCCGGAGTACAGCGAGACGCTGGTATTTGGTTTGAGACTCGGTGTCGTCCAGAATGAGCTCAATGTTGACCTTGGCGTCCTCATAGCCCACGGCCTGCTTGGGCTTGACCGCGCTGCCCTCCACCTCCTGCTCGTCGATCCTGGCCGACTCCGTGACCTCGATGCTTTTTACGAGACCGGGGAGGACGACGCCGTTGAGCTTGATGCACTGGTCTTCCATATAGATCATGGGGCCGTCCTCCCTCCTTTATGCGGGTTGCAGTGCTGCGTCCGGATCGCCGTCGTCCTCCGCATCCTCGTTGGCCTCCGAATAGCTCTCCAGTTCCTTGAGGATCTCCAGGATCTGCCGCAGGTCTTTGATAGTCTTGAGGTCGATGGGGATGATGACCTTCTGGATGATGACCTGCTTGGCGGAGCCGCCACTTCCGGCGCTCTCCTCGCCGCCGTCCTTGCCGCTGCCCGTGGTACCCAGCGGGATCTTTCGGACCGGCTCGCGTTCCAGCCTGGCCCTGGTCAGCTTCAAGCCCTGCTCGGCCGCCTCTGCGGGCGCGTCCTGCGCCAGCTTCAGGCCGTGGGCGTAGGTGGTCATGGTGCGCTGTCCGGAGAGGGTCAGCGTGGACAATGGGCCTTCCTTTGCGTCCGAGAAGGGGAGCAGGTTGCGGATCTTCTGCAGCCCGCCTTTGACCGTATCCACCGCGCCGGTGAACGCCGATTTGATGCCGTTGGCAAAGGTGGTGACGATCTTCTTGCCCGATTCAAAAAACCAGGAGACCGCGCCGGTAATGATCTCTTTTACACCCTTGATCCCGTTGGAAACGGCCTCCCTGGCTGCCGTGATTTTGGTTGTAATGCCGGTTACGATGCTCTGGAAGAGTTGCACGACAGCGCCCGGGATCGCCAGCAGCTTCTCTTTCAGGAAGCCGAGGACGGCGTTGACGCCGTCGCGGAACCACTCGCACTTGTTGTAGAGCAGCACCAGGGCTGCGATCAGGGCCACGATCCCGATCACGATCCAGGTCACGGGGTTTGCCAGAAGCGCTGCCGTAAAGCTCCAGACGGATGCAATCAGCGGCGTCAGCGCACCCTTTGCCAGCAGGAATCCGGCCTTGAGCAGCTTAAAGCCGGAAATGGTCCTGGTGATGATCAGGCCGATGCCGGAGACCACCGTGATAACGGTGCCGGCTACGGCCAAGAATCCTCCGAGGGTCAGCACCACCAGCATGATCGCCCGGACCAGTTCCTGGTTGTTCTCGATCCAAGTCCCCGCCTGCGTCAGCACCTCACTGCCCTTTGCCATGGCGTCGTTGATGGTGGGGAGCAGGCTGTTGCCGATGGACTCGGTGACGTTATGGATCTGCTGCCGGAGGCGCTCATAGCGCTCCGGCTCGGTCTCCTGGATGGCGGAGGCCATCTTCTGGGTGACGCCGGTACCCTGGCCCATTGCATCGTAGAGGCTGAGAATGTTGCTTTCCAGGTCGCCGACCTTGCTGTACATCAGGTCGATGAGGGCGACTGCCTCGGTGTCTCCGAAGGCTTTTTGCAGCTCCATTTTCTCAGCCGCGTCCATGGTCTCACCGAACTTGCCCCGGAGGATATCCAGGATCTCCGGCATACTCAGGAGCTGGTTGTTGGCGTCGAGGAAGGACAAGCCCAGCGCCTCGCCGCCCTTGGCGGCAGACCGGAGGAAGGCTTTGTACTTGGTGCCCGCCTCGCTGCCGCCCATGGTGGCCTGGAGCATGCCCAGCACGGAGAGCTGCTCCTCCAGGGGGACCTGTGCCGTGGTGGCCGATGCACCCAGTGTCTGGATCGCCTGGGCCATACCGGAACCCGAGGTCTTGAAGGCACGGACGCTCTCAGCGATACCCGCCGAGAAGATCTCTCCAAACTCCAGGTCGGAGAGATCATCATAGTAACTTTTGTAAATGCCGTAGCCCGTGGCAAAGAGGGACGTCATCTCTCCCGCCGTGGACTTAGTCGCCTTTGCCGTCAGGGCGGCCAGGCTGGTAAACTCGGCTACTCCCTCATCGGAGAGGGATGCGATGCCGCTTTTGATGTCATAGGCCGCGCTGATGAAGTCAGCCTTCGTCGTCCCCGCCCACTGATCGGAGAAGCTGCGTGCGGCGTTCTCTACAGCGCCCAGATCCCGCACACCCAGGGAGGCCAGCTCGCCGATGGCCCGGCGGGTCTCGAAGGTTGCCTCCACCGGAGCGAGGGCCGCGCCGGCGATCTGCGTACCCATTTCCTGCATGACCGCGCCGGCCTTGGCCGCGGAGCCGAACGCCTGACTCAGGGAGTCCAGCCTGGTAACATCCGCCCCCACCTTGGAGGCGATGCCGGCCATGGGCCCACTGAGGTTGTCGATCATGTTCATCACAAGCGACAGCTTGAATACAGATTCCAGGCTCATGTGCTCACCTCCCGGCCTTACTCGCCGAATGCCTTGACAATGGCCCTAGCGACGATGTCCGTCTCCATCTCCTGGATCAGTCTGGCCTGGGCCAGGCGCTCCAGGAACTCGTCAATGCCGGCGGTCTCCGGGTCAAATTTCTCTAAGAGAGGCGGGGGAACGAAGCGGTAGATCTCCAGCAGGCCAGAGCTGATGCCGCTTTCCCGCGCCCCCGCGACCCGCTCCCTTAGAGCTTCTTCAAATTTGCCGTATTGGTGAGGCCCAGGATCTCCGTTAGCTTGTTTCCGATGCTGATGGCGACGCCGGGATATTCCTCCATATCGCCTGTCAGCCGGTCCTTATCCTCGTCAATGACGGCGTCCAGCATGAACACCTTGCTCGCCTTCGTGATCCCGATCTGGGATGCGCTCTTGACGTAGCGGTCATAGCTGGCAACAGAGGGGCGCTTGAAGTAATAGGAAAACTCCTTTTCCTCCTCGTCATCTACGGGGATCGTAAGGCCCACGCGGTAGACCTTGCCTCCATACTGGGCCTTGAGCGTCTCCTCACGGGAGACCTCCGCAGCCTTCTTCTCAGCTTCCATGGTGCGCACTCCTTTTTCTCAAAAATCTTGTCCCCGGCGCGGGCCTTAAACAGCCTGCACGCCGTTGGTAATGATGCCGCCTACGATCATCAGGTCCACATCCACGCTCAGGGACTTATCGCCCTGGGCAGCCTTGTGAGTACGCTTGATGGGCCGTACCTTCTTCAGCTCGTCGCTGGAAATCGCCTTGCCGTTGTCGGCATAGGATACTACGATAGAGGGCAGCTCCAGATCATAGAAGCTGACGCCCTTGGCCTTACAAAAGGCCAGCAGGTCCTCGTAGTCATCCCGGAGCATGGACAGCTTGCCGGACGCTTTATAGTTGCCCTTGCCGAAGCCGCGGGGCTTGTATCCCCTGCCGTAGCTCTCCTCCATATCCTGCTCGTCATCGTAGCTGATCTCCTGGACCACCAGCACCAGGCCGGGGAATTTGACGTCCACGTCGCCCCAGTCGTAGTTCTTGCCGTTTACTTTGAGCATGGTTTCGTCCTCCTCCGCTTATGTCGTGGCCGGTGCGCGGCCCAGGTCTACCTCGATCTCACGGATATAGCCCCGGGACAGGTAGCGGATCGTGACGCGCATGGTCTCGTCCTCCAGGATAGTCTGCTCCTGTCCCTCCGGGACGGTGATCTCATAGGCGCTGATCTCCTGATTGTCCACCATGCGGTCCAGCGGGACGGCCAGAAATTTGGCCTTGGCCTCCAGCTCGCCCTGCACGTCTTCCAGGTCGATGTCATCGCCCAGGAGGAGCAGGCCCTCCTTGCGGGTCTCCCGGATGATCTTGTTCCTGGGACGTACATCCTCCGCATAACGGTAGTCGCTGCCGTCTGGGCACATCATCTTGGCGTGATAGACATAGAAGTAGTCCAGACCGTCATACTCCCGGAAGGTCAGGTAGCCCGCCACATCCAGCAGTTCAATGATGGAGTTGTCCATGGCGGCGGGGAGCAGCTCCAGAAGCTGCGTCTTCTCAATGGCGAAGCCTGCCTCGGTGCGTGTCTTGCCGATGGAAGTCTGGACGGACGCCTTGGCGTACAGGCCGGAGGCCAGCGCGGCCAGGTTTACGATCCGGGTCTGGCCGTCCAGCATGACCAGCCGGCCCCAGCCGGCCACCACCTGCAGGTCCGTGCTGCGGATCTTCTTCCGGTCCGCTTCCATCTGCAGGGCCCAGTTGGTCAGGTCGCCGCTGTCCTCCGGATACGCGGCCTCCAGGATGAAGAAAGCCGGCTTGTGATAGGTATCCATAAGCTCCTTCTGGGCAGTGCTTACCGCCTGCCAGAGCGCCAGAGTGCTCCCACCCACGATGTGGACGAACTCAAACTCCTGGTTGAAGTTCCTGAGCTTCTCAATGGCGGCCAGGACGTCCCCATTGGTCATCATGGGGGCGGTGGTCTGGAAGGTATAGGTATCCCCAGCCAGGAAGGAACTGGGCTTTTGATCCTCCGCCTCCGCCTCCGCAAACTTGAGCTTCAGTCCCGTGCCGGTGATCTCATAAGCGCCCGTTACAGGCACGGTGACCTCATCGGTATAGCTGTAGCCGCCGTCAATGGAGACCGCGAAGGCCGCAGTATTGAACCCGCCCTGGCCGGTGATCTTCACGATGACGGAAAAGGCGTTGGTGGGCGAACCCTCTACCGTCAGGCTGCCGCCGCCGCTGCCCTGGTGGTCCACCTTGCCGCTGTTCCCCGGTGTGCTGGCGGAAACCGGAACGCAGAACAGCCGGTTCGCCCCGAACTGTACGCTGGTCATGGCGGCATCCGCCAGAGGGGACAGGCCCAGCGCCTCCTTGATTCTGGCTGCGGTCATGTTTCCCGTGATGGTAATGGGGGCGTCTGCGGTGATCGGAGAGACGCCGATCTTCACATGCAGGCCGTCGCCTGTCGCGGTGGCAAAACCCAGCAGACCGTCCGATATAGTGTGTCTTACATCTCGAAGCATTTAGACCTTCGCCTCTCTTTCCTTCCTGGGGCCAGTACGCCCGTCCATCGCGGCCCCGGTGAAGCCAGCGACTGCTTCGGCGTATTCCTGCCCGGTCATCGTCCGGCCCGGCTTCCAGCCCCGGGCGGCGCATACGCCCGCAAAGACTGCCGCCGGCGTCCTGCTCCGCGTGCGGAGTGTTTCAATGGTGAGCAGCTCCGGGCTTGTCCCGTGCTCCGCCACTGCTGCCGGAGCCACCGTCTGGGTGGTGGCCTCCGGCGCTTTGTTTTTCATCGCCATGTTCTGGCTCCCTTCTATTGTCGTTCTACGCTGGAGATATCCACCTCGGAGACGGGCGCAAAGCCGGTGTCCCTGTAGACGCCGCCCTGGAAATTGATCTTCACCTGGACGGCCACCTTGGCCTTGAGCAGCGAGTCGTCACTGTCCACCCAGTCCGCTTCCTCTACCTCGATGGGCACAAAGTTCCCATCCACATAGATCCCAGCATCCAAGCTCGCAATGAATGCCTCAAACAGGACCTCCACGGCTTCATCGGTGTAATCGCCTATGGTCACGGTAAAGGACAGGGTGCGGTCGAAGACCTTCCTCCGTTTGTGTTTCGCTCCCTCCTGGTCTATAAATCGTTTTTTGGAGCCGTTTCGGGAGTAGGTCTCCGAATAGAACAGAACCGCGCCCACGTGCGATTCCAGGCTTTTTGTCAGGGCCTTCTGTGTGGTGTAAGGGTTGGACTTGAGCCCTGTGCCCTTGAGCTTGGCGAGGAGGTATTGCTTGCATGCACTGTAGAGCATGGATCAGGTCTCCTTTTGAATGAACTCTTCCGTTGTGGCCTTAATCTCCTGCATATCCTCGTCGGAGAGTCCCAGGAAGGGCCGGGCCGGGATCGTGATGTGCACCTGCTTTTTGCTGATCCACCTGCCATCCACTTGAAAACGCAGGGCTTTCTTTCGGTTGGCACGGATCGTGCGCCCCGGTTCGCCGAACTGGTGTGTCGCCGCATACTTGACGTTGGTGCCTACGGCAAAGCCGGAGGCGTCCGAGTGGACCCGGATGGAGTTGCGGAGGCGGGCGGAGTCGATCAGCGTCTTGCCGCCGCCGGCGGCCGCCCGGATGGAGCTGCGCCACCGCCGGCCGTCCGGCCCCTGGCTGCGCTTGAACCGCTCCAGGGTAGATTCTCTGACGCCTGCGCCCAGCGCCGCGTTGATCTTTTTCCTATCCAGTTCCGAGAAACTGCGGAGCTTGCGCAGCAGCGCCTGGGTATCGCCTTCGAGCCGGATGCTGTACATGCTCACATCCCCTTCATCTGGTCCCGGCTGAACAGCCTGGGATTCGACTTCACGGTGAATCCGGCAGCCGCTGCACTGGCCGGATCGTCAGACTCTGTCCCGATGGAGACCTTCCCCTCCGCCACCAGTGTAAGGAACTTGATGACAGAGTTGTAGCGGGTGAGGTATATCTTCTGGGCGCTCTCCTCGTCGATGCCGAAGCGGGAGTACAGGTTAAAGATGGCGATATCCTTGGAGAGCTTGTTGATGACCTTTGGGGGACGGCTGAGAGGGACGGAGTACCGTTTGGCGAGGTACCCGTCGATCTCGCCGTCCGCATCCGCGATCGCCTCTTCGATGATGGGTCCGATCAGCGCCTCGCGCTCCTCTTCTTCATGGAAGGTGTCCCCGATGATGCTATTGAGGGCGTCGTCCTTGATCATCTCCCGGACCTCAAGCCTGGTACTGTAGCTCACGCGGATCTCTCCCTTCTCACGACTCAGGAATCGGCGCTGCCGTCGCTGCCGTAGGCCATCTGCCAGAAGCCGAAGCCCGCATTGCCGCGGCAGTCCACGCCGTACAGGAACTGCTTTTTCATGAAGACGTTGGCGTCGTTCTCACTGGTCAGAGAGACGAACTTGGCTTTCTTGCGTTGCTGGTAGATGAGGGGCTTGATGGGCCGGGTGGTGCACAGCAGGTACCAGGCGGAATCCTTGCCCGCCAGGCGGGGGACGACCACGGGCTTGGCGGTGCCCTGCATGGTGTTTCGGGTGCCGTTGATGTAGTCGGCCACCAGGATATCCCGGGCGTTCTTCTCCAGGGCGGGCGGCACCACCAGCTTGTCGGGCACCAGGCCCAGGGGTTCACCCTTGCTGTTGGTCATGGACATCATAGCGGTGCGGGCCGCTACATAGGCGTCCAGCGTCAGCTTTGCAGTTCCCTTGTTGCTGAAGCTCTTGCCGCCCACCTGGTGGTCCGCCGCGAAAAACGCCTTGCCGTCGTAGCACAGCTCGGAGAAGCCGTTCTTCAGCAGCTCAAAGATCAGCTTGTCCGGATGCGCAGCGGCGGCCTGCGCCAGGTTCTCCACGCTGGGGTTGTACAGGCCGATCTTGTCGTCCTCCACGTCGTCCCGATCCACGCCGAAGGTGAGCTCGAAAGGCTTGTTGCGGATGGTATAGCCGGAGGCGGTGAGGTTCTGGATCTCACGGTCGCCGATCCACTCCCGCATACCGGGGATGTCGCCCAGCCAGGCGTAGGTCTCGGCGGCGGTGGTGGAGGGTGTGACCATAGCCACCTCCGTGTACATGGGCGTTACGCCCTCAAATGCCTTGTTGAACAGGGTGTTGAAGCCCATGTAGATCCCTCTCAGGGTCTGGGGATTGATAATCATAATGATGCGTCCTCCTTACTTTATTAGCCGCTCGCCGCGACCGTCAGCCCATAGCCGATCTCCACGGCCACGCCGCTGTCGTCTACCCGGGTCACCAGGCCGGCCACGGATGCGCCGGTCGCCAGGGCCGTCACCGTCTGGTCATCCTCCATATAGCAGGGCTTGAGGACGTGGGCCGCCGTGATCTTGTTGGATGTAGTGGCCGTGTTGGCGAACACGAACACGCCGCGGGTAACGCGGATCAGCACCGCGCCGTCCGCGCCGGTGTTCTCCACGGTCTCCTCCGCCCGGCCGGCTGCCGTCAGTCCGGCGGCCTTCTTTCCGGGGATCGCGTAGCCGTTGGCGTCCAGGGCCACGAGGGCACCCTGGTAGATGGTGGTGCTGCCCTTCACGGGCAGCGCGAGGGTCTTGCCGCCATTGGCGATCTCAATGGTATCCCTCGCACTGGTCAGTGCTGCCATAGTGGATCACTCCTCCTTCAGGTTGTACTTTTTCACGTCTTCCGGGTCCAGGCCAAGCTGCTTGCACACCAGCATGGTCGCCTCGTCCAGCGTCCCGCCCTTGAGCGCCATGGTCCCGTCGCCCAGCAGCTCGCCCATGGGCACCACCTGCGGGGCCTTCTCCACAAATGCGGCAAAGCCCTGCGGGTTGTCCAACGCATACTGCCTGGCCCAGTCCTTCTGCGCCGGGGCAATCTTCCCGGCCTTCAGCGCCAGGGTAACGGCCGCGTCCGCGTCACGTGCCGCGGCCTGCTGTTTAAGGGTCTGGATCTCCGCCTTCAGATCCACGCCGTCGATCTTGCCGCTCTTCAGATCCATGATCCTGGCGGTAACATCGGCCACAGGTGCGCCGGCCTTGAGGCCCACCAGCTCGCACACCGTCTTGTTCGCCACCACGCTGTCGTCCGCGGGCGGCTGCGACCCCGCCTTCAGGCTCTTGTTTTCATCAACGCAAGCCTTGAGCGATTCCAAGATCTGCTCCTCCGTGGCGTCCGTACCAAGCCCGAGCAGCTCCGCGAGTTTCTGGATGTCCATGATGTGTTGTCCTCCTTCAAACAAATCAGAATTGACGATCGGCGTCATATGCTCGATCGCCGGTGTATTGGTCAGCGCCAGGGAGTGCAGCCCCGTCGCTTTCCCATCCGACCTTCGGACTGTGACCACAGGGGAGAGGTAACGGTATTCCTTGTTCTCCAGGTACTGCGCCCCCCTGGGCGTCCATTGGACCACAGCCATGATCTGGCCGCCCTCCAACTTCAGCTCCTTGACCCAGCCTGCAGCGGGCGCTTCCACGCCCTTGAGCGTCTGGTGCTCGTAATCCACTACCAGATCCACCCCGCGTTGAGCGATCTGCGCCTTCATTGCCTGAAAGCTCTCCTCGTCCACGTCGAACTCGCCCTTGGAACTCACCACGTGGCCCAACGGGAGGACAGGGATGACCTCCGGGACTCCGTCGCCCACCGCCATCTGGCCGCCCTTGAGGATGAGATAGTCCTTCATTTTGACCTTGGCCTCCTTCTGTATTTGCCTTGAACTGCTTCAAGACGCGTTAGCACGCGTGCGCACGCACCTTCACGGGCTTTTCCAGCGCTCCGGGCCCTGGGGGATACCCCCGGCCCTTGCGCCGCTCTGAGGGCCGTCTCCGGCCTTCCGCCCCGCTACGCGCCGCCGCCCTCCCTTTCCCGGGCCCGGTACGCCTTGACCAGCGGTTCGGGGTAGTCCTTCAGGTCGGGCTCAAAGCGTACCTTTGCAGGGTTCGTCGAAAACTGCGGATCGGGCAGGATGGGCGGGGCCTCCGTCTCCACCGTGAGTCCGCGCTGCTCCACCTGCCGTCTGGACAGGCTGCGCACCGTGCAGCGGCACCGAAAGCCGTTGGGCGGGAACCATGTATCCCAGACCGGGGAATCCGCCGGATAGACCCTGCCGTCCATCGCCAGGTGGCTCGGCCGGGTATGGGTGTCGTTGACCGCGTCATACTGCCAGTAGGGACGCAGCTGCCTGACGGTCGGATCGCTCATCTGCTCGTAGTGGCCCGCGTTGTAGGCCGTCTGTACATTGGTGCGGAAGATCAGGTCGGCCTGGATGGGCGTCATGCCTTCGTAGCCCTCCGACTCCAGAAAGCCGTTCATGTTGGCGCGGAACTCTCCCAAAGTGCCGCCATCCTCCAGCGCCGAGAGCAGCTCTTCGTAAAACCGCTTGAGGATGTGGGCCTTAGTATAGCCGGAGACCGTAAAGGCCAGAGAGCGGTAGTGCTCTGCTATGCGGTAGAACTGCTCCGCCGTAACAGGTACGCGCTCCTTAAAGTAGTCCACGGCCTCCTGGAACGTCATATCCGTCCGGGTGAAGACGGCGTCAACGTCAGCCATTCCCGGACACCCGCCCCTCCAGATCCGCGTACAGCATGACCTTCTGGAGCAGCTCCTCAACCCCGGAGACGTCCATGGCGCGGTACAGCTTCTCCACGGCCCCGTCGTCCTCCATGGCCGCCTTCAGCGCCTCCAGGCTTTCCGCGCTCTCAATTAATTTGAGAACGGGGGCGAATGCCTTTTGAAAGCTGCCGGCCCCACGCTTCAGCGCGGCGTCCGCGAGCTGGTCCACGCTCTGCTGCGTCCCGGGGACCGGCCGGTCCTTCAGCGCGAGCTGCGCTCGTTCCGGGGACTGCTTAAAGGGAAGAGGGGGTGCGCCTGCATTGGCGCGGGGCTGTGCGATCTCCTCGTCCCCCTCCGGCTCCGGGATGGAGAACTTCTTGTAGATGAAGCTGGTGGGGACCTTGAGGCCCACACGCTCAATGAGGGTCCCGAGGATATTGGCCGTCTGCTCCAGATCCTCGGACTCCTCACAGTCGAACCGCAGGTAGGGGATACGCTTGTCCTCCCCGAAGTTATACAGGCATAGAGGCCGGATCAGATCCCTCCGCAGGGTGGCGGCCAGGGCCTTGCAGTCCGCTACCGTCAGATCGTGCCGCACCTCATTGTGGGTCTTGCTCTGAGCGTAGCTGCCGCCCCCGGAGTCCGAAGTCAGGGTCTGGCCCAGAACCGCCTTGCTGATCTGCTCGTCGCAGTATCGGGCCAGGCGCTCATAGAGGTCGATGCTGGAGCTCTTCTCCGTGTTGATGAAGTCAATGCTGGTACCGTCCGGGATGATGCCCGCGGCGTCTGCGCCGATCTGTACCAGCGCCTGCATGAGGGCTGTCTTGTCCGACTCGCTGGCCCCGGCTGCGTACTTGCCCAGACGCAGCGGAAGTCCGTAGACCTCGGCGAAGGCCACCCAGTCCTTCAGGTCATAGTTCTTGAACAGGTACATCCAGGCTGTGACCCGGAGCACGCCTGCCCGGGAGGGGTGGCCGCTGCGGGCTTTGTACCGGTGGACGATGAACTTGTTCCTGGGGAGCAGCAGCCCCTCCGAGTGTTCCTGCGTGCGCACCTTGAAGGTGTCGTCCAGACTGTCCCAGAAGAACCGCTTTTGCTGCCGGGAACGGATCTCCTGTACCACCACATGGCCCTCGTCATAGCCCCACATGATCTCGCTGACGGCAAAGCCCTTGCCCACCGCGTCCAGAAGGTCCGTCTCCACATCCTCGAAGCTCTCAATGGTCCCCAACTGCTCCCCGATGAAGTCCGCGATCTCCTTGTCACGGGGGTCGTCCCCGAAGGGGATGACCTCATAGTCCAGGCCGGTGACGGCATTCTTCCGGGTTTGGAGCTGGCTGAACAGGTGGGGGTCCTTCTCCTCCATCTCCTCGAACAGCTCCATCTGACGCATCACGTCCCCGGCATCGGCCTCCCGGAAGATCTCCGCCAGCCGGACAGGGGTGAGGCCGTTGCTGGGGTATTCGCTGTATTTGTCCGAGACGTGGGCCACCGCGATCTCCCGGCTGTCCGGCCGGGGGAGGGGCGCGGCCCGCACAGCCTGCGGCTGCTGCCGTTTCCTCTTTGATTTGCTCATAGTCCTTACTCCTAATACGCCCCGCGCCGGAAGCGCATCGCCCGGCTCTGCACGCTCCTATAGTCCACGCGGGTACCGGCCTTGACGTCCAGCGCCAGCTTTACCGCCATCTGCAGGCCGTCCGGTCCGTCGTCGTTCTTCCCCATGGGGTACTCCGTCATCTGCTTCAGCAGGGTCTTGTGCTTCTTTGAAAATTTGATGTAGCCGTTTTTCACGAAGGGCTGCAGGGACTGGATGCGGGCGTCCTTGTTCTGGGTGGAATTGATCTCCTCGATCGGGAGATACTCTCCGACCGCTGCGGCCTTCTGCCGCATGATCTCCGCAAAGTAGTATTGAAACTGAACCGTCTCCACGCCGAACTTGTAGTAGGGCCGCTTGAAGTCCCGCTTCAGTCGCCGGCTGGCCTCCAGCGCGTCCTCGATGATCTGATCCGGCTTGCGCTTTGCGATGTCCGCAATTACCACATACAGGTATCCGGTGGAGGTGTCCTTTGCAATCGCAAAGATGGAGCTGGTGTCCGACTTCCTGTTCTTCCCCAGGGAGGGGTCGTTGGCCCCGATGAACAGGAACTTCGGATCTGAGAAATCCGGCTGCTGCTTTCCTTCATCATCCCAGAAGTCAAACCATTCCTCCTGGAACGTGCAGTTCTCCGGGTCGATGGGATCGTTTTGGATTTCGCTGTTGAAGGACGCCTCGCCTTCAGAGATGCGGATAACCATGAGGTCGTAGTAGGAGAGCTTCTCCTCCCACAAGACCTCAGTTCCTTCCAGCATCGCCTCGCGGTTCGCTTGGAAGAACTCCAGTGCGTCCTCCTGTCGGTTGTCGTTGGCGAGATCGGTGAAGATGGACTCCCATGCGTCCCATAGCTCGCCGTTTGTGGCGAAGCTGATGACGCCCTGATAGCGCACCGACTTGTAGCTCGGGTTCTTCGCTACGTTGGCAAGCAGCGCGTCAAAGTGGAGCAGCGTTCCGATATACACGATATCCGTGTAAGTGTCGCCCGCCTTGGAGACCGCCTTATAAAACCAGTCCCGCAGCTTCTTCCGCTGCTCCGGGGTGTTGACATTCTCGTCGTTCTCCAGGTCGTCGCAGACGATGAGATCGGGACGCCATTCTTTGTGCCGCCGACCACGGATCTTCTTGCCGGAGCCGATCGCCTCGATCTTGACCCCGTTGGCAAGCAGGATGACCGACGCCTTCCATACCTTGCCCTCCAGCGCCCCGAAGTCCTCCTTCAGCGCCGCATTCTCCTCCAGCTCCGTTTTGATGTCTGCCAAGAAGCCCTCCGCCTGCTCGGAGCTGTCCGAGAGGATAATGATGTAATGCTTGTAGGCATAGAGGGCAGCATGGAGGTCGTCCTTGAAAGTGAAGTTGGTGCTCTTGGCGTGGCCGCGTGGGGCCTCGATCGCACGGCGGCAGCCGTCTGCCCGGTTGATCTGCTTGGCCTCCCGGACGGGGTCGAGCCCCTTCATCACGCCCTCCCTCCATATCCGGTCAAGTTCTCCGTGGAACGCCGGGGAGGGCCGGATGAAGTAGTGGGAGAGGTAGGCCCGCCCGAAATATTCAAGGTCGATTGCCCCGAGCCTCCGGCGTAGCCCCTTCGGCCCGGCCAGCTCTTTCCCGGCCTGGAAGTCCCGGAGAAGCTGCGCCCGCTGTTCGGGGAAGTTGCCGCCACGGACAACATAATCAAGAAAAAGCTGCCGCTGGTATGCACGGTTTGCGACCACTTCGCGGTCTTCCGGCTCCTCGAGCCGTTCGAGGTATTCATTGAGGTTAATCTTCGCCATCGGTCAGCACCTTCTCTCTCGCCCGCGCAAGTACGTCATGCAGCTCTCCCGCGAGCTCCGGGTGCTGCTTGATCGCCGCCATCAGCTCTGCCTCCATCTGATCGAAGGCGAGCTCCGCCTTTTTCTTGAGGTCTGCTCGGACACGCTTCTCATAGGTCGCGTTCCGGGCCAGGGAGGCGATGAGCCGCCCCGCTTTGTCGAGGGGAATTTCCTGGAAGTCGTCCTCGGCGGTGCTGACCCGCTGCATGAGGCCGTCCATGAGCACCATTGACGCCGCCTTCGTGTAGTCGAGGTCGGGGTGCGCTTCAACGGCCTGGGCGATTGCCTGAGTCCTCTGGATGGTCTCGGCGACGCGCTGCGCGGCTTTGGTGGTTCGGATAGCATACCGACCGATCGCCGACTTGCTGATCTCATACCCTTCGCTCTTGAGCCATACAGAGAGCTCCTCGTAGGTGTTGGTGGTGTCGGATAGCTTGACGTCGAGCTGCCCCTTAATGTCATCCGGGAGCTTGTCGATCGTCGAGCTCACCCGTGTCCGGCGTCGCTCGTTCTTAGACATCGACGCCTGGGTCGTCGATCGTGCTCTCCAGAAGATCCACGCCCCTCCGGGTGAGCTTGATGACGGCGTCCTTCCGATAGGCGTTGTAGGCATTGGCCACGCGGCTCGTAAATGTGATGTAGCCGGCCTCCTCCAGGTACTCCAGGTGTTTGGAGATGTCTGGGGAATAAATCAGGCCGTCCGCCACCAGGGCGTTGGTGATCTGCCGGACGAGCAGCGCGTTGTGGTTGCCCTTTGCCAGGGCCCGGATGATATAGCCCCGGATCGCCTTGTTCCTGCTGACTTCCTGCTCCGTCAGTTCGTCCATGATCGCCATGGGCTCCTAACCCTCCTTTCTTGTCCCTCCGCTTCCGTAGAGGATCTGATCCAGCTTGTCCTCCACCCGGTTCATCACCCGGATGTAGTCCTCCCGGGTGACATACACCAACGGGAGGTCCGCCTTCAGGTCGTTGAGTTTCTCATCCACCTTGGCGATCTTATCGGCGGCCTCCCGCTTTGCTTCCGCGATCTGCGCGGCGGCCTCCTTTTTTGACTCGGCGATCTGGGCGGCGTTCTTCTTGTCTGCCTCTTCCAGCGAGGTGAGCGTCTTCTTGATAAAGAAGGTGAGTGCGCCCACGACGAGGGTACACAGCAGCGAGGCCGCCGCCCCGATGACGGCGGTGATCTGGGTGACTTCCATGCCCGGCCTCCTTTAAGGCTCCGCCGCTGCGCCCAGCACGGCCTCCAGCTCTGCGCCAGTCAGGATCGCGCCTTCCGGCACCGTCATCCCGGCCCCGGCCTGCTTCACCTTCAGCACCGCGTCCTCGATGCAGTTCGTCAGATATCGGTCGAAGCTGCCCAGGTTCTCCGTGATCACCCGCTGTGCCTCCGGCGCGATGGACCCCTTGACCTCCTCAAAGACCCGTCTGCCCAGGGCGGCCAGCTCCTCCCGGCTCGCATTTCCGCTCTTCACCGCTTCCCGCAGCGCCTTCGCCGTCGTCTGCTCGGTCGCCCCCACAGACAGCGTCGCCAGCCGCTCCACGTCCGAGATCGCGTCCTCCAGCGCTTTGCGCCCCGCCTCGTCCGCGATTCGTGCCGTCTGCGCCTTCAGCTTCGACGCGCCCAGCCGGATGTAGTACACCGCGTATGCGCCGGCCAGGGCGATTACGGCCAGCACCACGTTCAACAGCGCCTCGCTCGCGGCGCTCTGGATGGCTTCCATGTTCATGCTGCGCCCCCTCCTTGTGGCAAAAAATAAGACTACGAGCAAAGCTCGTAGTCTTAGGGTACACGGTTTCCTCTGCGTTCTCTATTGAAGTACTTCAAAAGTTCCCCGCGAACAGATCCATCTGGTTTTCGTCCAGGCCCTCCGCCTTCAGGATCTCGTAGATCCACCGCTCGGAAAGCCCGTACTTCCGGGCCAGCGCCTTGTGGTTCCCGCCGTCGAACTCCGCACGGATGTTGGCGTTCCGCAGCTCCGTCAGCAGCTTGTCCAGCTCGGGGAAGTACATGCCGCTCCCGCCGAACAGCTCCGCCAGCCGCACCGTGTCCGGTATGCCAATCTCCCGTGCCATGGTCTGATAGGGCTCCGGAAAGCGTTCCGCGGGGAGCTCATTCAGCCACTGCTGCTGCGCCTCGTCCAAAGCTGCCGACCTCCTTTCCTATGCTCTTCCGGCCATTTTCCCCAGGATGCCAAACAGCTCGCCCACCGTGACGCCCTCGCTGAACTTCGCCGCCCAGTAGTCCGGGCTGTCGATGACCCCGGCGGCCTGGAGGGCCGCCAGGCCGTCCCGCTGCCACGCCGGGAATCCGGCCAGCGCTTCCGGCTCCAGGGACGGGGCGGGGCTCTGCGGCGTCTCCTGGGCCAGGATCTGCTCCAGCAGCTTCACGATGCTCTCCCCGTAGCCCTGGCCGGGGAAGGCCCAGCCCTTGCCCTGGGGGTTGTCCGCCGCGCCCAGCCATTCCACATACGGCGCACACCCCCGGGTCACCAGTGGGAACCGCGGGTCCACGCAGGCGTTGGCCAGGCGCTCCGTGCAGGCGTATGCCTTCAGGTGCTGGATCTGGGCCCGCGCACCCGTGCGCGGGTCCGGGAAGCTGGCTGCCTGCCCCTGGGCGTTCCCGTTCAGGGCCCCGATCCCCGCGTAGTTGTTCTGCTCCGGGAGCACGATGCCACCGTACCGGAAGAAGCCCGTCTCCTTCAGGCTCTGCGCCCAGGCCACGTCGCCGCGCACGCCCTCAGCCGCTCCCTCCTCCAAAAACATTTGTGCAAGCTCCTCCACCGAGCAGGCCGGCAGCCTGGGCGCTGCATTCCTGCTCCGGCAGAACAGCGCCATCTGCTGGGCCGTGGCCTGGACCGTTCCCAGGATGGCCGTCTTGCCCTCCGGTACGGCGCTCAGACCGTAGTGCTCCGCCAGCACCTCCGCCTCCGCAAGCGCCAGACCGGCTAGGTGGATGTCCGACAGCAGCCATTGCGCCGCCCGGGCGTTGGTGTGGAAGCTGTGCTCCACCAGCAGGTATTGCGGCGTGCCCACCGCCCGGGCCCCGCGCAGCACGCCGTAGTATTCGTTCCCGGCGCTGTTCTTCCGGATGGCCGTCCGCCCCGCCTGGGCCGTGCCCATCTCCGCGCCGATCCGCGCCGCCAGCTTACCCGCCAGCACGTCCGAGCCGTTCAGCCCGTCATAGGCCCGGTACACCACCGGGTAGTCCACGCTCTCCGTCCCGCAGGCGTTGGAGTGCAGGGACAGAAATACGTCGCACCCCTTGGACGCCGCGCCCCGGTCATACACGTCCATCTTCGTGTCGATACTGGCCCGGGTGGTGACTACCTCAAAGCCCAGCGCCTCCAGCGCCGTCTTCAGCTTCAGATGCAGGGACCACATGGCCGCGCTCTCGTAATACGTCTTTACTACCGGGCTCTGGTTGTACCGGCTTCCCACGTGCCCGGCGTCCAGGCAGATCCTGATCTTATTCATCGCCGTCGCCCTCCTCGCCCGGATCGTGGTAGATGGGTTCCCCATCCGCTTCGTTGATCTCCGGCTCCTGGGCCGGTGCGCTGGTGGCCGCCGGAGCGGCCTGCCTACTTGTCTTTGCCATGATAGATTACCTCCTATAGATCAAATCGGTATTGCTCCGGCGTCTCTGCCCGGACGGACAGCACCCGGACGTCGCCCAGCGGCTCCAGCAGGATGGCGACGTCCTCCTTGACGCCTTGGACGTCCTCTGCCGGCGCGTCTACTTTCACTACGATGGTCAGCATCCTTTCTCCCTCTCTTCCCTCAGAGCATTCTTCGCAGCCTCCGACCATTCGAAGTCCGCGCACCCCTTGTAGCCTGGCAGCCAGTGCCAGCCGCCCGGGCGGAGGCAGCCCTGGTCCTTTTGCCCGTACCACCGGCAGTTCGGGCAATCCTTCCGGTGCAGGGCGAGGTCGATGATGACGCCCATGCTCCTACAGCTTCCACACCGGCATGACTACCTCGTCTGCCAGCTCGCCGATGCTGTAGTCCTTCCGCCCCTCCGCCTCCAGCCGCGCCAGGAATCGATCATACTCCACCGCCACCTTCAGCAGCTTGCAGATGCCCACCTGTTCCGCGGTCACCTCCGGCAGCTCCGGGCCCATCAGGAACCCAATGGCGTGCAGCAATACCCATTCCGCATGGATGGGGTCCCGCCCCAGCAGCGCCTGGAACTCTGACCAGGTCTCCCGGGCAAACTTCTTCCGGTTCAGACGGGGCTTGTCCGGGGGCAGGACGCCCTGCGCCTGAAGCTCCTTTTTTGTCCTGGCCCGCAGGTCCTTCTCCCGCTGGGTCATGCGCTTGCGCTTCACGGTCATACCGGCTTCATCCCTCCTCAAACTCCGGGCACGCCAGCACCCGGTAGCTCTCCAGATCTCCGTTCACCCTCCGCCGGCTGTCCTTCTGGATCTGCACGTCCCGCCGTTCCGCCGTCCAGCCGGGCACCGGCGCGTGCTCCTTCCGGCTCCAGCTGCATCCGGCCCCCGTCTCCGGGTTCGGCACCGCGTTCCGGCAGTGCCAGCACAGCGTTTCCCCAACTTGCCGGAGCGGCGGCGGGGGCCCGGGGTTCTTTCTTCCTCCCATTCTCACTGGCCCTCCCCGTGCGGCTGCGGCTTCCGCTGGGCCTCCTCCAGCACGTGGGTCCTGGGGATATAGGTCCGGGTTTCCGTCTTCCGCTCCAGCTTCCGCAGCTCCCCCAGCAGGCGCTCCAGCGCTTTGACCGTGGCGCGGTTCTGTTCCGCCCAGGCCGCCACCGGTCCCGTCTGCTCCGCTGTATCCTTGGCCGCGCGGCGTGTGCGCCGCACCTCCCGCAGCTTCAGCGCCAGACGGGAGCGCTCCTTTGCATGGTGCTCCCCCAGCTCCAGAGCATGCAGCAGATCCTGGGTGGCGGCGTCCGCCTCCGCCCGGCTGGCCTCCGCCATGCGGTGCCGCTCCTCTGCGTCCCGCAGATACGCCAGGAAGTCCTCCAGGCCCCTGCTCACAGATTCATGCTTCATGGGCTGCCTCCCGGCGGGCCATGGCCTTCAGCGCCTCCGCCAGCTTCTGGCACTGCGCCGCCGTCAGCCACTCCTGCCGCTCCACCCCGAACATCCGCCGGGCAAGGCCGTTTACCACCTTCTCCGGCTCCGCCCGGCCCATCTCCCGGCACAGCGCGTACAGCTTCCGCCGCAGCGCCGCCGTCTCCGGGTTGCCGCCGGCATCCGTCCGCTTCCGGCGCGGTGCCCGTTGCCCCCCGTCCTTCATCCGGCCCATGCTCAATACCAGCCGCCGCAGCTCCGGGTCCGTCAGCTCCGTCAGGCTCGCCCGCCCCGTCTCCCGGTATATGTATTCGTGCAGGCTCTCCCGGTCCATGCCAAGCCCCTTGGCCAGTCCGTACACGGCCCCATAGCGGTTCTTCTGTGCCGCCGCCATCCGGTCCACCCCTTTCCTAATCCGTGACGCCCGCCTTGATCTGCTCCAGCCGGGCGATATTCAACTCATACCCGAACACGTCCCCCTGCTTCCAGGTCGCGCCCACCGCGTTTACCGTGTCCTCCCCGTATTTCTTCAGGGCCTCCTTGCTTACCTTTTCTTCCACCACGATGCAGTCCGTCATCTGCCGGGACTTGAGGCGGCGGATGATCTCCTCCAGCTTCTCCTTCGCGCGGGGCAGGGACACGCTGGTGGACAGCCGGAACCCCACCTCCCCGAAGGTCAGCGTCATGCTCTTCGTTTTGCCCATATCCTCCCGGTGCTCCGTCACAAAGCCCTTGATCTCCCGCTCCAGACGGGCCACCTCGTCCTTATACGGCTTGCTTTCCTGCTCGGCCACCTTCTGCGCGCCCAGCACCTGCTTCTGCATTTCGCTCTCGATGTCTCCGATGGCGATCTGCGCCTCCGCGATCTGCCGCAGCGCCTCGTTCACGTCCTCCCAGCTCTTCAGCGCCGGGGCCTCGATCACCCGTTTTCTTCCCATGATACCGTGCTCCTTTCTGTTCTCTGTGCGTCCTCAGCCGGGCCGGGCAGTCCCGGGGGAGGGGGCCGGGCCCTTCCTCCCATTCCGCCCCTCCGGCCGGCTCGCTGTCATACAGGATGTAGCTCCGTGTGAACACCATGTACAGCCCGAGGGGGGCCAGCAGCACCGCCGCCGTCCCGTCCCGGTCCTCCGGGCGCTCTCCGGTACCGGCCAGTATGCACACCAGCGCCGCGATCCCCACCAGCGCCAGCCCCATCAGCCGCTGTTTTCTCATTTTCGTTGTCCCTCCTCGCACGCAAGGCAGACATACCAGGTTTGCGTCAGGCTGACGCGCCCGCGCAGCTTCCTGGTGTACTTGATCGACTGCTCCCTGGCAGGGATGGTCTTCCCGCATTTCCGGCAGATCTGCGCCCGGGAGGAGCGGGTAAATCCGATTTCGATCTGCATCCCTGCTACCTCACAGCATCATCATGGCCGACGCCTGTTCGATCACCTTTACCGTCACACGCGCCTCCCCGCTGTCCGCCAGGATGCGCTTCACGTTGGACAGCGTCCGGTCCAACAGCCGGAAGCACCCCGTCTGCATGTTGCACGCCCGGCTCTTCAGCTCCACCAGCGCCTCCGGCGTCACGTCGAATCCCTTCAGATACCCTTCCACCTCCGACGGCGACAGGCCCCGAAGCAAGGCATAGAAGTCCACCCGGTTCGCCATACGCTCCAGGTACGTCTTGATCTGCACCTCCAGCTTCGGCTCGCCCGCGATCACCAGCCCCACGTCGCTCTGGTCGAAGACGGCACGCAGGATCTCCATCTTCTTTTGGGTGTACTTGCTCACCAGCTTGTCCGCCTCGTCGATGATCAGCAGATAGCCCCGGTTCGTGTTGAAGAAGTCCCGGATGCCGTTCACCCGCTTCCAGATCGTCCCGTACCCGTTGGGCAGGCCCAGGCTCCTCTCGATGGCTTCCACCAGGTCCCGGCTGCTCATCGTGTCGTCGCACTCGATGTACGCCACCCGCGCCAGCTTCGCGTACTCCTTCAGCGTGTGGGTCTTCCCGTACCCGGACCGCCCCACCACGATCCCAAGCCCGATGTACTCCTGGCAGCTCTGGCATACCCCCAGCACCGCCTTTGCGTCCCGGCTCTCATAAAACCGCGGCGGCTCGCCGCCCCGCTGCGCCCCTCCCCGGGCAGGCACTTCCACCGCCTCGCCCGTGTGGGCCTCCAGGAATTCCGCCAGCTTCTCCTCCAGGGAGGCCGCGCAGGAGTCGTACTTCCCGGACAGATACCGGGACACCGACGTCCGGCTGTACCCGACCTCCTTCGCCACCGCGTGGATGCTGCTGTGCTGGGTGAGGATGTACGCGTTGACCCGTTCCGCCAGGCTCTGCTCCCCGGCTATGCCGCTGGTCCGCTCCACTGCTGTTCCTTCCATGCTGTTCGTCCTCCTATCCGTTCATGGCCCTCAGCTTCGTGAGGGCGCTCTCCGCCTTCGCCGCCAGGAACTCGTCCCCGGCTTCGGCCTTCTTCTTCCGGCTCGCCGCCAGCTCGCCCCGGAACTCCTTGTCCATCGGCAGGCTCACCACCTTCTGGGGCCGCGCGGCCTGGATGGTCAGATCCAGCCTGCCCACCACGGCGGCCTCCGCATCCATGCGCAGCTCCGGCGGCATGCGCCGCTCCTCCAGGAACTCCTGGACCAGCGTCTTGTTCCGGTTCTTCCGCCGGTGCAGGGCCTCCAGCGCTTCCTCCGAAACCCGGTCCCCGAATTCCAGCAGCTCCGCCGCGTATGCCTCGCAGATCTTGGCCCCGCTCTTGACGTCGTACACATACATCCGGCTCACGTCCCCGGCGTCCCAGCGGATGTTTACCCACTTGCCCACATAGAACCCCAGCTCCGGGGCCGTATACAGGGTATGGAACCGGGTGAAGCCCTGGCTGTTCACCTTGGCCCGCCCCGGCTTCATCAGCAGCATCGCCGCGTACTCCCGCATGGGCGTTGCCTTCTCATAGTGCGGCGCGTGCTCCCACAGGGCGGCGGGCGTCGTCCACCGCTCGCCCGCCTCCTTCAGGCCCCGGTGCTCGTGGGTGTCGTACCACCCGCTCAAAAACTGCGTCAGCGTCTCGTAGAACTCCTCCATCGTCAGTAGCTCCCCGCGCTCCAGCATCCGCTGCACGTCCTTCTCTACCTTGTCCTCCGTGCGGGAGCCCGTCAGGGTGCCCGTGTAGGACGCGAACTTCCGCGAGTGCCGCAGGCAGAACGTTTTGAAGGCCCGTTCGATGGGCTTGTCCCACGGGTGGTAGGGGAGGGACCGCGACCAGTCCCGGGCACCCATCGCCAGGTAGAAGCCCTTCAGCTCCGCGTCCATGGCCCGCTGCTCCATGGCCCGGATATTCCGGTCCTGGCCCAGCGTCTCCCGGTTGGCAAAATCCTTGCCGTTGTCCATGTGTACGTGCTTCGGGACCGTCCCCGCCTCGTAGCACATCTTGATGAACGACTCCTTGACCACCCGGGTGTTGGAGTGCTCGCACAGCACCGGGCCCAGGATGCGCCGCGTCCGCATATCCTCCCAGGCCACCAGCACCGGGCGGATCGCCTTCTTCTTCCCGTTGGGGGCCGTGTATTCCACCCACACGTCGAAGGTGTGTCCGTCCGCCACCACATACTCCATCACCTCCAGCGTGGAGGCGTCCCGTTTGCCCTTCACCTGCATCCGGTTCTCCCACGCCCGGTCCCCCCGGGCTGACAGGTACAGCGCGCTCTTCGCCGGCGGCAGCTCCATCAGGTACTTCACATACCGCCCCACCGTCTTCACGCTGGGATACTCCGTCCACCCACGCGCCGCAGCCTGCTCCTCGAACGCCGCGTACAGCAGCGTCACCGTGGGCTTGTTCTGCGAGAACCTCCGGTCAAACCAGATGTTCTCGATGATCGCCTGCTGCTCCGCCGTCAGCGTCGGGAACGTGTCCTTCTCCCGCGGCTTCCGGCACAGCGCCAGCGCACGGAAGTAGTCCCGGCTCTGCCCGTCCTCCCGCTCCAGCTTCAGCGCCCAGGCGTTCGCCTCCAGCACCGTCTTCATGTACCGGTACAGCGTCGGCGGGCTCACGCCCAGCCCCAGCGCGTACCGCTCCGCGTAACCCGTCCGGTCCGGGCCGGTGTAGTCGATGAAGTCCTGCACCCGCGCCGCCAGCTCCACTGCCTCGTAGTACGCCGCCTTGTGCCTGTCTCTTATACACATCTCCGAGCCCACGAGACACTGAGCGATCTCG
>ENA-UAOW01000174-UAOW01000174.1-human-gut-metagenome-genome-assembly--contig:-NODE-174-length-38124-cov-7.962673_pt1 | contig 38124 bp, 33 predicted proteins | sample MGYA00243470_ERZ654559 | MGnify/ENA primary metagenome ERZ654559 (study PRJEB26926, sample SAMN06164851) | human gut metagenome | biome: ENVO:00009003; feature: ENVO:2100002; material: ENVO:00002003...
GCGTCAGATGTGTATAAGAGACAGGTATTATGATAGATATCAAGTGAATTATGTAGGATTAAAAACATTGGAAAAAGAATTGAATCATGAAATACTCAGGTCAGTCTGACAGGGAAATTGGAGTAAAGTGAATATTTGTGGGGTGGAGGGTGATTTTTTTAAATAAAAATAAATAATTTTAACGGGTTTGTTTATAATACGTGCGTCTATGAAAAAGTACATTTCTGAAATGATTGGGACAATGGTCTTGGTGTTGATGGGTTGTGGTAGTGCCATTTTTAATGGTGGTTGCGGGACGACAGCCCAGGTGTTAACGGTTGCTTTTGCCTTTGGTTTGTCGGTGGTGGCGATGGCTTATGCGATTGGCGGGGTGTCCGGATGCCATATCAATCCGGCGATTACGCTGGGCTGTTGGTTGTCTGGCCGGATGAAAGGCGGTGAGGCTGCTATATATATGGTGTTCCAGGTGATCGGGGCGATTATCGGCTCGGCTTTGCTGTATGTTTTTGTGCAGGGCTATGGGGTGGATTCGGCCGGGACGATGACCGGTGCTAATTCGTATGCGGAGTCGACGTCTGCGTTGACGGCTTTTCTGGCTGAAATGGTTTTCACCTTTATTTTTGTGTTGGTGGTATTGGGAGTAACGGATAGTGACAAAGGCACCCCCGTGATGTGTGGTCTGGCGATCGGTTTGACCTTGGTGTTGGTGCATATCGTATGTATCCCGATTACGGGTACTTCGGTAAATCCTGCCCGTAGCGTTGGTCCCGCTCTTTTTGAAGGAGGCAGGGCATTGTCGCAATTGTGGTTGTTTATCGTGGCTCCGTTTGTAGGGTCAGCTTTGTCGGCAGCCGTGTGGAAACTGATTGGTAGCCGGAAGTAGTAAACGCTTATGAACGACGGGGAAATATTGTTATCTGATTTTGATACACTTGTCCCGCCGAAGATTTATTCCCGGGGCGAGGAGTATTACGAAGATGGTGCCGTGTTTGATTTGCACGAGGAATCGGAGGGCGAATGGGTGGCGTCTGTCCGGGGAACGGAGGATTACCGGGTGGAAATTGAATTGAAAGGCGGACAGATTGAATCGTGGTATTGCGATTGTCCATATGCCGGGACGATTTGCAAGCATGTAATGGCAGTAGTACTGGCGATCCGGGAGAATCGGAAAGATTTTCTGACTTCGGGGAGAAAGGCGGAGGATTGGTGGGACAGAGAGGTTGAAGAAGAAGAGCGATGGCAGGGAAATGATGACCGCGCGTCCCGGAGTACGGCGGTTATGGCGGAGATGCAGGAAAACGGGGATGATGAGGTAGCCCGGCTGCAGGATGTGGTTGGGACGATGGAAATACGCCGTTTCCTGAGCCAGTATGCCGGGACGCACCCTGATTTTAAGGCAGCTTTGAAGGAGCATTTTATTCCGGGACCGCAAGAAAAATGCTGTTCCGTGGAGGCTATCCGTGATTGTTTTGCGATTCCCGGTTTCCGGCGCAATTATGAGCCGGCATTAGACTGGTATGAAGTAGAAATGCAGTTGGTGGGTTGGTTTAAAAAAGCTTCTTTTTATATCATGCAGGGTGCTTCCCGGACAGCTGACGATATTGCCCTCCGGATACTGGAAGAGGTTGGACAAAATTATAAGGAGCCGGAGTATAACCGGGAAAGTATAGCTGAATATATTTGTGAACGGGCTGCCGGCATGCTCCTGGATATTGCCGGACACCCGGAAGCGGACGGCGGGTTGAAGACGGAAATGATCGGACGGTTGCAGGAAATAGCTTCTTGCTCTACTTTTAAAGAGTTTGATGTCTATGATTCGGAAACTTTTATATTGAATATTGAGGCTATTGACGGAGAATGATCCGGTAGCTCTTGATTTATTGGACGAATGGATCAAAGATCGTCCGGATAATCGGCAGTTGGATGGGTTTGTGATTGTCCGGGCGGAGATTCTGCTTCGCCTTGGACGTACTGCAGAGGCGGAGGAATTTGTCCGGAAATATGTTCATCTGCCGGAGGTGATGGCCTGGGAGGTGGAGCGCCTCTGCAAAGCCGGATACCCTGAGCGGGCATTGGACGTTCTGGATGATACTCTGCAGTATGCACGGACGCGTTCGCAGAGCGATGTACAGCGTTATCTGGAAAAGAAAATAGAGATTTATGAACAGACGGGACGTATCCCCGAACTGATTGCCGTGGCCAAAGAACTGTTCCTTTCGGAGAGGGGAGAAATGGAATATTACCGGAAACTGAAGCAGTACGTTCCTGCCGGGGAATGGAAAGCTACCCTCGATGAATTGTTGTGTAAACTGAAATCCATCCGCTGGTTTCCTGCAGAACCTATAGCTGCAATATATCTTGCCGAGGAAGACTATGAGCAATTGCTGGCTCTTTTGCAGCACGTTCGGGATGAACGTCTCGAACTGCTGGTACGTTATGCTCCCCGCCTGAAAGAAGTCTATCCGCAGGAACTCCTGCAATTATTTATCACAAAAATCCGTGTATGTGCGGCACAGAATGTTGGCCGTGCGCATTATAAATACATCGCGGGGCTCTTGAAGAAAGTCCGCCATTTCCCCGGTGGAGCAACTGCTGTCTCCGGACTTGTCGGAGATTTCCGTCTCCGCTACCGCTGCCGTCCGGCCATGATGCAGGAGTTGAGGCAGTTTGAATGAACGTGTTAAGGAACTGGCCAGTTTGAAACAGGTATTCTTAGTTTGATAAATGAAATACTATTCCGGGGGTAGCAGAAAGAATTGCTGATTGCCTTGGCTAAAGCAGATAGGACACAGGCTGTTACTTCCGGTGAATTCGTCCGTAAATATCGTCACTTTCACCGAGTTCTGTCCAGTCTGCATTAAGGGAATTGCCGGAGAAGGAGTTTGTTATCCTGGAGCAAGGCGTATGCCAGGTGTACGACCGCTTTTTGGGGATGTGGCTGAGGGAGAATTTTTGAATTTTGATTTCGGACTTAATTTCCAGCCAATTTTTCTACAAATTTTCAGGGTGATGCGGACATAGGTGGTTGCAATTGCCAACGGATATTCAATGGGGTGCCTCCATCATGCGATAGTTATTTTACTTCGCTTAAAAGAATGTATCCCATAGTATTGGGTAATCATCCTTTTTTTGTTCGTGGGCGAATAAAAGCATGCATTGTATCCCCGGGGACGGGGAAGTTGTGCGTCCAAAATATTTTTTGATATTGTTTAATAAATTTAGTAAACTTGTAAATCTGTTTTATTTTGTCCATTGTGTCTGTAAGAGAAAAATGGTGTCGTGAAGAAGTTGATGTGACAAAATGATGTGTCTCATTTTAATATGATGTATTTTGATAGCTTCTTCTATTGAAAAAGAACTGGAGAATGTTTCCGGTCAGTTTACGATTATTGCAATCCGGCCTCTGAAAGGCTGTTCGCCACATATCCTGAAGAATTTGCAGGAAGAGCAGTGGTATTATTTTTATAATAATTACTGTATAACGAACAGATCTGTTGAAAAGCTTAGTGTTATTCCCGAAGACTATTATTCACTTCCGCGAAAAGTGAAGGACGAAAGCGGGTTATTGATTAACGTCTGTGCGGTGGTTGGAAAAAACGGAGACGGAAAGAGTGCTTTAATTGAATTGTTTATCCGGGCAATTAATAATTTTGCTCAATTGGTTTATAGAAAAAAGAATGTGAGATTTATTCCTGATTTGCACGTAGAGCTTTGTTATGCGGTTGGGGAATGCTATTTTTTGCTTCGGGCTTCAGGAAATGATGTCTGGATCGATGTATCTAAAAATAATCAGTGTATCGGAAGAATTTCGAAAGCAAATATTGATGAGGAATTTCTGAAGCGTTTTTTCTTTTATTCGATGGTGGTGAATTATTCTCACTATGCTTATAACATCAATGATTTTTATCGGGAAAATGTGCCTGATGCACGGATTGGAAAATGTTGGTTAAATGATATGTTTCATAAAAATGATGGCTATCAGACTCCGGTTGTATTAAATCCGTTCAGGGATAATGGTAATGTTGATATTAATAATGAAAATTATCTGGCAAAATCCCGTTTGATCACTTTATTTTTAAATCCTGAGAATGGTAGCCAGTCTCATTTTCGTGTTATTAACCAAAAGCAGGAAGTTGCTGGTATAAGTTATTGCTATTCAAAACTTAATAAACTATTAAGAGAAAAGAAATCCTGGGAAAAGACAGTGCAGCAGAGGAAAAAAACGTTGAAATTTGAAAACAGATGTTCTTTTAAACTGGTTGAAGGGGAGATCAGGGAGCATTGGGAAGTAAAATTGAAAAGTATCTTTGATGAATTGGTTGGTAAAGGTAGTGTTATCAAAAAAGAGCGTATCAAGAAAAAGACAGATAAAGCTGTCGATTATTTGATTTATAAGACTATTTCGATTTCCCGGAAGTATGACAATTTTAAAAAGATAATTAATATAGGACCCTCTGCATCGTCTTTAAATGAAGAGAATCTTCAGAAAAAATTACCTGGACTAATTGATCGTATTTGGGATGATGGAAGCCATATCACGTTAAAAGTCAGGCAAACAGTAGCTTTTATATTGTTTGATATGGTAAAAGATCCGGGAAATGAAGAAATGGTATTGGATTTAGATAAATATTCCCTTGAAATCAACCGTTTTTTAGGAACAAACAAATACCGGACTTTAAAGTATGAATGGGAGGCTATCGATTTGCTACCTCCTCCGATTTTTGATACTGTAATCAATTTGAAACCTGTAGGTAGTCCTTCACATAATATGGTTTCTGTGGAGAAAGAGGATGGTTGTTTTGCTTTTTCTTCATTGAGTTCAGGCGAAAAGCAACAAATCTTTTCTGTTAGTTCAATTTTATATCACCTCCGGAACCTGGATTCTGTGGCTAAAGGGATAGATAAAAGAATTTTTTACCCGTACATAAATATTATTCTGGAAGAAATTGAACTGTATTTTCATCCTGAGCTACAGCGCCAGTATATTCAATATCTTTTGGAGAGTATCAGCAAGATAGATCTGCTGAATATTAAAGGGATAAATATTTGTTTTGTTACTCATTCTCCTTTTATATTGTCTGATTTGCCTGATTCAAATGTGCTTTTTTTGAAACAGGGAAATGTGAGGACATTGAAATCCGGTTTTAAAACTTTGGGTTCTAATATTCATGAAATGCTGGCTAACGGTTTTTTTATGGATTATACGATTGGTGAACACGTCAGAAGGAAGATTGAAAGTCTGGTGCAATGTTATCAGAATTTTAGGCAGCAGGAGGATTTGTCGCAGGAACAGGCATGGCGTAAGGAATTCCGGGATAATAAAGCGGTGTTTGATTATCTGAAAGATCATATCGGAGAAAATTATCTGAAAAATATTGTAAGTATGTATGTAGGAGAAATGGAAAGAGCCGATGGTCAGCTAGATGAGCTAATCCGCAAAAAGGAACGGGAACTGGAGAAACTCAAAATGCAACAGAAAGCAAAACAGGAACGTCATGAATAGAATACAATATCCTGCTGAGAAGATAAAGTTTCATGAGGAGTATATTTCCAGATTCGGAGATTCAGAAGGAAAATTTGACGATTGTAAAAAAGCAGTCAGCAGTATCCTCTCTTCGGGTAATTCTGTATTCCGGTCTTTTGATAATATTTCCTGGAATGATATAATGGTCGGCTCTTTAGATAAGCTGATTGAGTTGTGGGACGAGTTCAGGGTGCTGGATGAACAGGTTAAGGTGAAACTGAACAAGGAATTTGGTGCCTGTTTTGATTATGATGTTCATCAGGCTGACATTGCCAATTTTTTTATGCGGTATGCCAGCGAGTTGCATCTCTGTTCCTGTCATTATTGTAACATGGATTATATCAATGTATTCAGTAATATAGAAAAGTATACAGGTAAACTGGATTTTATCAATCATGCGTCAGAGAATGAATTGAAAGAACTGTTTAATATCGGAAAGGGAAAAGCTCGGAAAATAATCGAGGCAAGGCAAAAAAAGGAATTTACAAGCCTGGAGGATCTGAAACGAATTTCTCCTGCCGGATATAATAGTTTGAATGATGATTCTATCCGTAAATGGAATCATTTTACCATAGATCATTATATCTGCCGGGCAAAATGTAAATTGTTTTCATTGTCTCTCTATAATTTTGTCCCCTGTTGTGTTGTTTGTAATTCAAAATTGAAGCATGATGATCTGGTGAATGAAAAGGGGAATATACTTTTGAAATTATCTCCTTCATCTGAAAAGTTTGAATTTGATAAGAAAGTTAAATTCCGGCTTATTATTTCTCCTGATGCCAATATTATGAGATTTGATCAATGTATGGAGAAATTCCATATTGATATCGATACTTCAGAAGATGCTGATTTTGACGATTTTGTCAGAATGTTTCATTTAAAATCCCGCTATAATTTTCATAAGATTGAAGCTGTATATCTGGCTTATCTGAAACAAAAGTATCCTGATTCTCAGATCAGGGAATTCAGAAATATTCTTCAGGGAAGTGTCGGGGGGAAATATAGTTTTACCGAGGAAATGATAAAAAACGATTTATTCGGACGTACTGTTTTTCAGAATAGTAACCGTAGTTTTTCAAAATTGAAAAGAGATATATACGAGGAATTGGATTCAGAATGAAATATAAAGGCTGGGAGCAGGAATTTAAATTTTCTTTTTTTCCGTATCTGAATATTCCGGGTATCCCGTATCTTTGTGAGATTGGGATTTGTGGAGGTGGATTATTGGGATATATAGTTGTTATACAGGCTAAGAATGATACCTATAATTGATTTATTTGCCGGGCCGGGCGGTTTGGGAGAAGGATTTTCTTCTTTGCTGGATGAAAACCGGGAAAGGATTTTTAAAATAAAATTATCTATAGAGAAAGATAGTTATGCCCATCAGACCTTAAAACTCCGGAGTTTTTTCCGGCAGTTTCCGGTGGATGGGGTGCCGGAGGATTATTATCTTTTTGTCAGGGGGGAGATTTCGATGGAGGAACTTTATGAGAGTCATCCGGAGGAGGCTGCAAGGGCAGATGAGGAGGCATGGTGTGCTACGTTGGGAAAACCGGATAAAGAAGACAGGAATGGGGTGGATAATGAAGAAATAGACAAGAGGATCAGAAGAGTGCTGGGAGATACCAGAAACTGGGTGCTGATTGGTGGACCGCCGTGCCAGGCTTTTTCGCTGGTGGGAAGATCCCGCAGAAAACAGCGGCAGCTGAATGAAGAAACCGATAAACGGGTAGGATTATATAAAGAATACCTTCGTATCATAGCCGAACATTCTCCGGCTGTTTTTGTGATGGAAAATGTAAAAGGATTGTTGTCGGCACAGACTGAGGAGTGTGAAAATATTTTTAGTCGTATTCTGAGAGACTTGCAGAATCCGGTGGAGGCCTGTATCGCAGAAGGTATGTACAAAGAGGCAGATCCTGTGTATACCAGGTACAGGATTTATTCCCTGACAACTCTGCCCGGACGTTGGGACGGGAACGGGAATCCTGTTTTTAAACCGGAGGATTTTCTGATTCATGCCGAAAAGTATGGGGTTCCCCAGAAAAGACACCGGGTGATTCTTCTGGGAATCCGGGAAGATCTGATACCTACTGACCGGATTTTGGAAAAACAGGAGGAAGTATCGCTGGAATCGGTGATTGGAGAGTTACCGGCTTTGAGAAGCGGTATTACAAGATTGTTTAAAAAGAGCACGGTGGAGAAAGATGAGAAGGGAACGGAGAAAAAGAAGAGGTATTACGCAAAGGAAGCTGATTCGGCAGAGAAGTGGGGGGAATATGTCCGTAGATATAGTCAGGAGATCGATGGTATTTTGGAGGAAAAAAACAGATGGGAATGCAGGGATCTCCCCCAGGCTATCGGTGAAGAATTCAGGGCATCCCGGAGTTTTTTTATAGAACCCGGTCATCCGTTGTTTAACTGGTATACGGATACACATCTGGGGGGCGTGTTACATCATGTTTCCCGGAAACATCTGGTGCAGGATTTGAAAAGATATTTGTTTGCAGCCCGTTATACAAGGGAAAAAGGGGTATTTCCCCGTTTGGAGGATTATAAGCATGCGGCTATTGATTTGCTGCCTGATCATGAAAATGCGGAATCGGGGAAGTTTGCAGACCGTTTCCGGGTGCAGTTGCCGGACATTCCGGCTACGACAGTGACCAGCCATATTTCAAAGGATGGCCACTATTTTATTCATTATGATCCGGCGCAATGTCGGAGTTTTACAGTGAGAGAGGCAGCGAGGGTGCAAACTTTCCCGGATAATTATTATTTCTGCGGAGGACGTACCCAGAAGTTTCATCAGGTGGGAAATGCCGTTCCTCCTTACTTGGCTTATCAGATTGCAGATATTGTACTGGATATTTTCCGGAGAAATGATTTATTGGATTGATGTATGGAAAGAAGTCACAAACTAGCCTATATTGTTGCATATTATTTGTCAAGGTTTGATAAGGTAGCTTTACAGAATCTGGAATTTAAAAGCGCTAATGAGGCATTTCATAAAATTGCGGAAGCTTTGCAGATAAAGCCCAATTATATTAAATTCAGAAGGGATGATTTTGATGTGGTGCATCCGCACCGGCAGGGTTGGCATAAAAGACCGCTGGCGGCAAATATTGTGAATACGGTGAACGCTCTGGAGAGACTGGACGAATTGATGTTGCGAAGTATTGTGAAGGATATTTTATCAGGAGGAGTTGCTTCCTGGACAATAGATGATCAGGATCGGTTAGTGAGTTTTTTTATCGGAGAAAAGACGGGGAAAAAGGCGGAAATATTTATACCCAGAGGAATAACCGGAAAAAAAGCAGAAGAGTATTTTATAAAATGGCATGCAGAAAATCCCGGTTATTTTTTGCCGGAGGCTGAGTTGAAAGATGTCAGGGAATGTGGTTGCGGGTATGATTTTGAAGTAGTCGGGTCGAATAATGCCCGGTGCGTAGTGGAGGTGAAAGGGATCACAACGGATGCAGGCGGGATTCTGTTTACAGAAAAAGAATGGAGAGTGGCTGAAGAGCTTGGTGAGAAATTCAATCTGTTTGTGGTGAATATGAAGAATGAAGGGGAGAGCAGAGTGACTATTATCAATAATCCGTTTCAGTCCCTGCATCCTGTCAAAAATATACAAACGGTGATTCAGGTGAACTGGGCGGTCCCGGGTAAACAATTAAAAGAAAACCGATGAATGATTACACTGATTTACAGACTGCTTCGGCAATACCGGAGGCAGGATCGATGATAGAGACGTTCCGGGCATACGGATACAGTCCGGAGACGGCTATTGCGGATATTATCGATAATTCGCTGTCGGCGGGTGCTTCCCGGGTATGGGTGAATTTTGAATGGAAGGGGACTGAGTCATGGATTACTATCCGGGATAACGGTTCAGGAATGAATGATGCGGAACTGATTCAGGCCATGCGGCCTGGGAGCTGGCCTCCTTTTGAGGAGAGAGGAAAACGGGATCTGGGACGGTTCGGATTGGGATTGAAAACGGCTTCTTTCTCACAAGCACGCCGGTTGACAGTGGTGAGCAGGAGGGAAGGAGAAGAACGGGCATTCTGGACATGGGATTTGGATTATGTGAAGTCTACGGGAAAATGGGACTTGGTGCGCTTTTTGCCTCAGGGGATTGCTGTGGATAAGCTGGACGAATATCCCTCGGGAACTCTTGTTATCTGGATGGAACTGGATCGGCTGGTGAAGAATATGGATCAGAGGGATGATTCTGCTTTGGCAAAATTTCTGGAGGTCATGGAAAAAGTGAAAAAGCATTTGTCTATGGTTTTCCATCGTTTTATCGAAAAGAAACAGATGCAGATTTATTTTCAGGATACGCCTCTGCTTCCGTGGGACCCTTTTATGACGGATGAGGTGGCTACTCAGGTGTTTCCGGAAGAGCCCCTGTGTAGCGGGCAGGTGAGGCTGAAAGGGTATGTTTTGCCGCATAAATCAAAGCTATCGGATATGAAATTCCGGTCGGGGGAAGGTCTGAATGGCTGGAATGCTCATCAGGGATTTTATATATACCGGAATGAACGGTTGCTGGTGGCCGGTGACTGGCTGGGGATGTTCCGGAAAGAGGAACATTATAAGCTGGCCCGGATCCGGATCGATCTTCCGAACAGTCTGGATGCTGACTGGCAGATTGATATCAAAAAGTCGGTGGCACGTCCTCCCCTGCAATTTGTGGAGCAGATCAGAGCCTATGCCCGGAAGGTCAGGGAACAAGGGGTGGAAGTGTATCGTCACCGGGGCCGGATTGTGAAAAACCTGGCGGGGAACAGTCTGGTGCCGGTGTGGAATGAAGGCCGGCGGGGAGAAAAATGGTATTACAAAGTGAACCGGACACATCCTTTGCTGGTGGAGTTGCTGAAAACGATTCCGGATAGTGAAAAAAAGAATCTGGAAAAGGCTCTGCGGTTGATCGAAGAAACGGTTCCGGTCCGTTCTATTTATATCCGGGAGGCCGAACAGCCTGAAATGGAAGGGAGACCTTTTGAAGGAACTGATCAGGGACAGATCCGGAAGCTGATGCAGAAAATGTACCGGAATCTCCGGGATAACGGAACATCCCCTGAACAGGCAAAGATTTGGATTGTCGGTATAGAACCTTTCAATCAGTTTGAATTTTTAATAGATACTTTGTCATGATGATACAACAGGCTTTAAAAACAGCGAAAACGTTACTGCCGCTTTCTGGATCAGTGACGATGCAGCAGATAGAAGTGGCTGTTATGAATGTGATGTCGATGCCTGTATATCAGGAAGTAAATCGGGATGAATTGTTCCGGGAGTTGCAGGTGTTTTATAATATCCGGATGGATGATTTCAGGATTATCGAGGCGGATGAACGGAAGCGGCCGTGGCTGAATGTCTGGAAGGCAGATAAAGCTCATCAGTGGGTTTTCTGGGAACGTTACAGGAATTATCTGCAAAGCGAAAAGAATTTTGCCAACGAGGTGGTCGGACAACTGGATAAACTGACAGACCGGACGCTGGACGGACTGTTTGATCCCGCCGAAAATATCGGACTGCATAAGTATGGTCTGGTGGTTGGTCAGGTGCAATCGGGTAAAACGGCGAATTATACCGGGCTGATCTGTAAGGCAGCTGATGCGGGTTTTAAACTGATTATCGTGCTGGCGGGGATTCACAGCAATCTGAGAAGTCAGACGCAGTTGCGTCTGGATGAAGGATTTCTGGGTTTTGATACGCAGCATCAGCGGGCTTATGACCGGAATGGCATCAAGATCGGGGTGGGCAATCTGAATCCGGATGCCGTGGCCCATTCGCTTACTTCGAGTCTGGAACAGGGAGACTTTACGGCATCAGCGGCTAATTCCTTGGGAATTAATTTCAGTACGAACGAACCGATTCTGGCTGTCGTGAAAAAGAATGCCAGAGTGCTGGAGCGTCTCCGGACCTGGCTGGGGGCTCAGGCGGATGAGATGCCCGACGGTACCCGCCGGATCCGTAGCAAGTCCTTATTGCTGATTGATGACGAAGCCGATAACGCGTCTATCAATACAAACCGGGAAGCAGCGCCGGTCACCCGTATCAACGGACTGATCAAAGAGATTATCCGTCTGTTTGATAAGAGTGGGTATGTGGGGTATACCGCCACTCCTTTTGCCAATATTTTTATTCCGATAGCAGAAGATGAGTTGTTTCCCCGGGATTTTATCATCAATATACCGGCTCCTTCTAATTATATCGGGCCGGATAAGATTTTCGGAACGACTTTACCGGAAGATGGGACGATATCGGATACGGTTCTGCCGGTGGTGAACCGGATTGATGATTTCCAGGATTTTGTTTCGAACGGTCACCGGCGGGAAGACGGGCTTCCGGGGGAAGTGCCCGGGTCTCTGAAGACAGCCATCAAATGTTTTATTATGACTTGTGCCATCCGGCGTTTCAGGGGACAGCGGAATGTGCATAATTCAATGCTGGTGCATGTGAGTCGCTATACAAACTGGCAGGGACATATCAGAATGCTGACGGAGACGGTTTTTGATTTTTACCGGCGGGGACTGGATATGAAGATTCCGCAGGTGGAAGAGGAATTTCGACGTATTTTTGAGGAGAATACGGAGCAGTATTTATCTTATCGTTCTGTGTCGCAGCAGATTCTGGATTCCGGGCTGAGGGATATTGATACGCAGACAGGGGTACATGAGTGGGAAGATATCAGGCCCTGTCTGGCTGAAGCAGCTGATTTGATTCAGGTCCGGGAGATAAACGGAGGCTCAGGAGATGCCCTGAACTATTACGATCACCGGGAAGGTTTATCGGTGATTGCTGTCGGTGGTGATAAACTTTCGAGAGGACTGACGCTGGAGGGATTGTCGGTAAGTTATTACCTGCGGGCTTCACGGATGTACGATACGCTAATGCAGATGGGACGATGGTTTGGCTATCGGAGCGGGTATGTCGATCTGTGCCGTTTGTTTACCAGCCGGGAACTGAATGAATGGTTCTGTCATATTACGCTTGCTTCGGAAGAGTTGAGGGAGGAATTTGATTATATGTCAGAAGTGGCCGGGAGTACTCCTGAACAGTACGCACTGCGGGTACGGACTCATCCCGGAGTGTTACAGATTTCGGCTTCGAATAAGATCCGGTATGCTACGGAAGTTGAAGTATCTTGGTCGGGACGGTTGGTGGAAACTTACCAGTTGTCCAAAGATGCAGAGGTGATTCATGCCAATCTGATGGTAACCGAAAAGCTGGTCAGTACACTGGATGAAGCCGGTATGCGGCTGAAAACGGACTGTTATCTCTGGCGTGATGTACCGGCAGAGGTGCTTTACCCGTTTTTCAGGGATTTCCGGGTGGCAGAGAACCTCAAAAAGGCTGAACCACAGAAGTTACTGGATTTTATCCGTTTACTGAATACGGACGGAGAACTGGTGTCCTGGCGGGTAGGGCTGATGAGTAAACGCAGGACGTTGCAGAGGATTCAGGATTTTAGTGACAAACATTTGGATGTCGGTTTTTATCTTCGCCGAGAAGAGCATAATACGGAAAATTATTATATCCGGAAAGCTCATATTATCAGTCCCGGGGATGAGTTTATTGATCTTATCCCGGAGGAATATGAGGCAGCTATGCAGCGTACCCGCCAATATTATGAAGAACAGGGAAAGGTGTATGAACGGGATTATCCCAGGGGAGAGATTGTGAGAAATGAATTCCGGACGCCTCAGGAAGCTCTGTTGCTGATTTATCTGCTGGAACCTGCCGGAGCCGGTTTGTCCCGGGAAAGTGATCCGATAACCGGTTTTGCAGTCAGTTTCCCGAAAAGTCCGGGTAACAGGGTGGTACGCTATGCTGTACATGAACAGTTGCTGCCCATGTTCAATACGGACGACGAAGAAGATTTCAGTGAGGAGTAGAGCAGACCGGATAATTTTTTAGAGACAGACAGGAATGGACAGAAACGGAAATACGGAACTGGAACAATTTTATACCTCAATGCTCGGTGAGTTAAGGACTGAACAAACGGAGAGAGAGGAGGGAGGAAGTCTGGAGCAGTTGTTTACGGAGTGGGCGTCGGGTTTGCTGGCAGAAAAGGGCGAGGTGGAGGATAATCCGCATATTGCCTATGAGGAAAGGTTCACGGGTACGCGTAAACAACATAAGATCAATGGATATTTTATTCCTGAAAATAATCTGACGCTGGAATTATATATTACCATTTTTACGGGGACTGATAAAATTGTCCGGATCGGGAAAGAGGAGATTGAAACGGCCTGTAAGAGAATAACTAATTTTTTCAGAAAAGGAATTTATAACGAAGATTATGCCGGAGGAATAGAGGTCGCTTCGGGAATTTTTGATCTGGTTTCCACACTGGCTAAATCGAAGGAATTGAGGGGGAACCTGGAACGGGTGAATATGATTATTCTGACTGACGGGGTATATAACGGAGAGATACCTGCTGACCAGCAGATCTGTGATTATCCGTTGTATTACCGGGTGGTCGATCTGGAATATCTGTTTAATATAGCTGAGAAGTCGCATGCCCCGATCCGGGTTGATTTCAAATCGGAAGGTGTCCGGATTCCCTGTGTCGCCTCTCCCTCGGATAGCGGAAAGTATCAGTCTTATCTGGCGATAATTCCGGGGGGAGTGCTGGCAGGTTTGTATGAGCGTTACGGTTCCCGGTTGCTGGAGCAGAATGTCCGTTCGTTTTTACAGTTTACCGGAAAAATCAACAAAGGTATCCGGAAGACCATACTGGAAGAGCCGGAAATGTTTCTGGCTTTCAACAACGGTCTGGCGGTCACTGCCGGGGAATTAGTGCTGGAGCCTTCGGAGCAGGGAGAATCGCTGATTGCTGAGATTACGGATTTGCAGATTGTGAACGGAGGACAAACAACAGCTTCCTTGTATCATACCCTGAAAAAGGATAAGGCAGATATATCCCGTGTTTTTGTACAGGCGAAAATTTCAGTAATCAGCAACAGGGAACATTTTGTGGATATTGTGGCGCGGATTTCCGAGTGTGCCAATACACAGAATAAGGTTTCCATTTCCGATCTGAGTTCCAACAATCCCTGGCATATTCAGCTTGAAAAACTTTCCCGCTCGCTGGTGGTTCCGTCTGTGCAGGGGAAGCAGCAGCAGACGTACTGGTTTTATGAAAGGGCCAGAGGGCAATATAAAAATGCCCGGCAGCGGGAAGGATTTACGAAGTCACGGCAGAAGATGTTCGATGCTAAATATCCGACCGGCCAGCGGTTTACTAAAGAGGATGTTGCCAAATATATCAATGTCTGGCAGGAAGTTTCCGAGGGACGCAGATTAGTGATCGGACCTCATGTTGTTGTGCGGGGCGGACAAAAGAATTACCAGCAGTTTATGCGGTATAATCTGGCAGAATTACCCGACAGCGTTTATTTTGAAGATCTGGTGGCCCGGATGATTGTTTTCCGGACTGCCGAAAAAATATATGGGGTGAAACCTCATTCAATCGGTGATATGCGCTACATAACAGTGCCTTATGCAATTGCCTGGCTGGGGTATAAGATAGATTACCGGCTGGACTTGTATAAGATATGGAAAAATCAAGGCCTTTCGGAAGAGCTGAAATCTTTCTTTTATACTCTGATGGTTAAAGTGGAGAATTTTATCCGGGTTCATGCTCCGGGATCTTTATACGGAGAATGGGCTAAAAAGGAGGAATGCTGGATGAGCCTGAAAGAAGCAGATCTGGGGGTGGATTTCGGACAGATCGGAAAAGATTTTGCTGATCCGGAGAAATATGCCCAGCGCCATCCGGTAACCGAAGAGCAGTTGCAGAAACAAAAGATAGATGAAGAAAAAGAACTGATTTATTCTATACCTCCTCAGGTCTGGAAAAAGATCGGGGAATGGGGAGAAGAAACCGGGTTGCTGAGTATGACTCATCTGGACGATGCTTTCAGATTCCGGCAGAAAGTGAAAAAAAGAAGCGATCTGTCGGAGATAGAAAGACGGCATGGAGTTGAAACAATCGGCATGGTGGCAGAAAAAGCTCCCGAAATTCTCTTTGATGTGGATGAATGGACCGATATTTCAGAAAGCGTGGAGCTACAACCGGAGATTACTCCCGGATTGGTGGAAAAGATCGTGGCATGGGATAAGAAAAACAGGGTTTTGCTGGATTATGAATTCGGATTTATGCAGGCGCTGGCAGCGGGCAGAAAAGAATGGAATGAGAAAAATATAAATATCGTCCGGTTAAATCTGAATAAGGTGAGAAAAAAAGGATTTACAGTCTGAAATGTCGGGAGGAATTTAACATATTCATATTTTATTTTGTTGTTTGTCAGTAATAAACTAATTTTGTTCCGGAACATCCCGGTTCTGAACATCCGGTAATGGAAAATAGCTATGGAAAAAGAGGAAACTTTTAAGATAAAACCGGCAGGACGCCATATTCTGACTATCGGGCGGGAGCTGATTCAGGACCCGTATGCTGCTGTGATCGAGCTGATCAAAAATGCCTATGATGCCGATTCGCCGGATGTGATGATTGAATTCAAGGCATTTGATAACTGGGATGGATATCGTATAACGATTACAGACCATGGACATGGGATGTCGAAAGATATCGTTGTGAATAAATGGCTGGTGCCTTCCACAGCCGATAAACTCGAGAGAAGAGTAAGCCCTGGTCACCGGATTATGCAGGGGCGGAAAGGGATCGGACGTTATTCCGCTTCTTTGCTGGGAAAGGATCTTTTGCTAAGCACTGTACAGAATGGTCAGGAAACTTCGGTTTTTGTAGAATGGCAGGAATTTGAGGAAGCCCGCTATCTGGATGATGTGGAAATACAGGTGGCAGTAAAACCCTCTGCCCGTCCTTCCGGGACCCGGCTGGTCATTGAAGGAACGCGGGAAATGCTTGTATTATGGGATCAGAATCAGTTTGACAATCTGCTCTATGAACTGAAGAAGCTGAAATCTCCCGTTTTTATTGATGGAGAGAATCCGAAGGATCATTTTGATATTCATTTGAAAATAAGCAGATTCCCTGGGGTGATGGATTTTGATGATGAGGTGAAGTCTTATCCGTTGCTGGAGTTGTTTGATTACCGGATTTCGGGAAAAATAGGAGCGGATGGAAAGGGGGAGCTGCGGTATGCCCAGCAGAAAAGCCGGAATTTTCTTCCTAAGGAGGAGATTGCTGTCAATCTGGGAGCTACAGGCTGCGGTGAACTATTGTTTGATATCCGGGTTTACGACCGGGAGAAAGAGGCAATAGAATCTCTTATCCAGAGGGGATTGAAGGATGAAAGTGGGCGGTATATCGGTAATTTGCAGGCCCGTCAGTTGTTGAACAAGTTTAACGGAATCGGTGTTTACCGCAACGGATTCCGGATCAGGCCGCTGGGCGATCCGGACTTTGACTGGCTGCGGCTGAATGAACAGAGGGTACAGAACCCTTCCCTGAGAATTGGCAGTAATCAGGCCATTGGATTTGTACAGATACAGTCCGAAGAATTGTCCGGACTGACAGAAAAGAGCGCCCGCGACGGGTTAAAAGACAATGCTGCCTATAATCATCTGAAAGATATTACTAAAAAGGTGATTGCCCTGCTGGAAGCCCGCCGGTATGATTATCGGCGGAAGACCGGACAAAGCCGTTCAAACCTGAAAGTGGAAAAGCAGCTGGAGCATTTGTTTTCTTTTGAAAAGCTGAAAGTGGAGATCCGGGAGAAACTGCGTAAGCGTGGGATTTCCGGGGAAATTGCCGATGAGCTTCTCGATTCGGTGAATCAGGATGAGAAGGAAAAGAATAAGCTGGCAGATGAAATCCGGCAGGCTGTGGCTGTCTATCAGGGACAGGCGACACTGGGGAAGATCATAAACGTCGTTCTTCACGAAGGCCGGAGACCGTTGAGTTATTTTAAAAATCAGATTCCGAATCTGCATTACTGGTATGATTCCTACCGGAAAAATCCTGATCCTGCCAAACTGGAAGAGATTTTGCCCGTTGTGGATGGGGTAGGAGATAATGCGGAAATCTTTGTTCAGTTGTTTAAACGGCTTGACCCGCTGGCTGCTGCCAAGCGCGGAGGAAAAAAATCATACTTCCTGAAAAAACTGATCCGCGGAACATTCGGGGTTTTTGAACAGGAGATGATCAGTAACCGGATTTCTTTGACGGTGAACGGACCGGAAGATTTCAGTTTCGTGTGCTGGCAGCAGGATATGTACGCTATTTTCACCAATCTGGCGGATAACAGTATTTTCTGGATGCTTGCCAACGATATGCCGGAACGCAGAATACAGGTGGATATTGTGAATGAAGGCGAAAATCTGTTGTATATCGATTACCGGGATTCCGGACCCGGAATTGATCAGCAGTATATTGAGAGTGAAGTGATTTTTGAGCCTCAGTTTTCGACAAAGCCGGATGGTACGGGACTGGGACTGGCGATTGCCGGAGAGGCTGCTCTGCGGAATGAACTGGACCTGAAGGTGTTTGCTTCGGAGAACGGAGCTTATTTCAGATTACAACCTAAAACTACAGAAAATGAGTGAGGATACATTGCGACTACTTTTAGTGGAAGATTGTGAGGAGGATGTGAGGAATTGCCAGGCTGCTGTCCGGAGGTTCAAGGATGAAAAACAACGGGATATAGACCTTATCATTTGCAGGACATTGGATGAAGGGCTGAATAAGGTGGATAACTATTTCGATGGGGCGATTGTTGACTTGCGCCTGAATGGAGGCGGGAGTGAAGGAAATGAAATTATCCGGAAAATAAAGGAATCCTATTTTCGGATACCTGTGGCTATTCTGACCGGGACTCCTGCAAATGCGGATGCGGACGATACCTATCTGGGCATTTTCATGAAAGGGGGAACGTCCTATATGGAACTGTTTAATCAGCTTTCAGGTATTTATGATACAGGTTTAACCCGTATTTTAGGTGGCAGGGGACGTATAGAAGAAACGCTCAACCAGGTATTCCGGGAATGTCTGCTACGAAAAGGATGCCTGAAAAAATGGGTTGAATATGGTAAAGACAATCCGGAGCAGACGGAGAAGGCCTTGTTGCGGCACACGGTAAATCACCTGATGCATTTACTAGATGACGATACGGATTTATTTAAGCCGGAAGAAGTGTATATTTTCCCGCCTCTGCAGGAAGGAATCCGGACGGGTGGGATTGTACGCAGCAAAAAGGGGGAAAGTTATTTCGTCATTTTAAATCCGGCCTGTGATCTGGTGGTACGGAAAAATGGTTCTTTTAAAACCGATTGCATATTGGTAGCTGAGGTTGAGAAGAAAGAAATTGTGGCCGGCGTAGTGTTGAAAGATATTGTAAAGCCTGACAAGAAAAAGGTTAAAATAGGTGAGTTACTGAAGAATAATTATGCCAATTATTATCACTGGCTTCCGCCTACGGATTTCTTTGAAGGTGGTTTTCTGGATTTCCGGCATATCGCGACGGTAAGTCCGGAGGTGTTCGGACAAGAATTTGAGAAACCTTATATTCAGATTTCTTCTCCGTTTGTTAAAGATATTATTGCCCGTTTCTCCTCATATTATGCCCGGCAGGGACAACCGGAAATTGAAAATAGTTTGTTTGTAGAAAGATTGGCGCAATAAAACTGAAATTCAGGATGCAGAGGTGAGAAATAGTGGTCTGATTATTCTTCTGCGTCCTGATTGCCATAGGAAACTTTCTTTTCTGCGACCAGAAGAATTTCTTGTTGTGGCTGGAGATAAGGCTTGCGGGTTGTTTTTTTCAGTCTGTTCAGTTGTGTCTTTTCCAGAAGTAATGCAATACCTTCCAGGGTTTCAGCGCATATTTTAGGTTTTAGCTGGCATTCCCATACGGTCATAATATTCCACCCGACTATCCGCAGAGCGTCGTGATCCTTCTGATCCCGCTCCTTGTTTTTCCGGATCTTTTCTGTCCACCATTCTGTCCGCGTTTTCGGAATCACAAAATATTTGCATCCTTCGTGTCCGTGCCAGAAACACCCGTGAATAAAAATAACGGTTTTGTATTTCGGTAAAACAATGTCCGGTTTTCCGGGCAGGTCTTTCACATTCACTCTGTAGCGGAATCCTTTGCTGAAAAGATATTTCCGGACGAGAAGTTCGGGCTTGGTATTTTTTGCCTTGATTTTCGACATATTATAGCTCCGGGTTTCCTGGGAATGTACGTCGGTCATAAAAGGGATATTAGTTTATATTCAAAAGTATTGTTTTTATCTGTAATCTCAAACCGGAGGATAATGGAAATATTTAGGAAAGTTTTTGTCCGGATGTGGTTTTTAACTCACGGGGACGGGGTAATTGTGCGCACAATTGCCTCGTCCCCGTGAGTTACCGGAAAGAAGATATCTGGAAAATGCATGCCTATCGGGATGCTATCCGTCGGAGTGCAGGAGCCTATATTTTATATCCCGGAACCGGCTCCTTTGAAAAGAGGGGCTTTCATGAAATATTACCTGGTATAGGGGCATTTGCTATTAATCCGACCAAATATAGTCAGGGTGTGGAGGATCTGAAGAAATTTTTGAAGGAGGTGGTGGTGCATTTTCTGAACAGGACTTCTCAGCGAGAGAAAATGGCTTATCGTACTTACGAAATCTTTAAAGAAAATCAACCGATTGTAGTCAAAGAGCATTTACCGGAATATATCGGTGAAAACAGAGGTTTGTTTCCGGATGAAACAGCAGTCCTGGTTGGGTTTTATAAGAGTGAGGAACATTGGGACTGGATTGTAAAGCATAAAATGTACAATGTCCGCTTGGGAACCCGGAGAGGAGCTGTCAAACTGGAGGCCGGGCTGATTCATGCAAAATATGTATTGCTGCATACAACTGGGGAATTACGGACCTCCCGTTTGTACAGGATTGTGCCCGGTGGACCTCAGATTTACAGCCGTAATGATTTGATCCGGAAGCATTATCCGGTGTCGGAAAAAGAAAAGGGAAAGGAAGCTTTTTATCTGGTTTATTCGCTGGAAGAAGTCAAAGAGCCGGAATTAAAGGACAGGGTATGGAATGTGTCAAGTCTGCCGGATTATGTTGGGAGAAGAGGTTCGGCAATTCCTTTTGTTGTGTTGTTGAGCGAGTTGATGGGGCTGCGTGGATAGAATAGACTGTTGGACTGAGAATTGTCTTTAGAATAATTAATCAGTAAAAATGGACTGAGAAATTTTATTTGACTCCTGGAAATTAGAATTGGTGTGTCTTTAGAGTTTTGAATCTGACGGGTGTAAAAGTGATTATATCCGATTGAAACTGGAACAGTGTTGTTCAAATGCTTGAGAGTATACAATGGCAAGAAGTTGAACGTTTGGATATGTATCTGAATAGAAATGTTAATTATTTCATACTATACGTATTGTATCAGATGTTGTAAATCCGGGAAATGTCAATATCATAATGGATTGTTTTTATTATCGTTACCGAATTGGATGTGGAAATAGTTTTGAGGAAGACGGTTAAATAGCGATAAATCATCTGTGAAAAAATAAATGTTTAGATTGTTCATAGAAAGGAATACACTTTAAAAAGGAATTTAAAATTAATTCGTAAATTTACAGAATCGATAATTAAAATTTATAGTGATGTCCTCTTATCATTCAACTTTGCAATCTCATATAGACCGGCTTTGGGATTTAGTCGTTCAATACGGTTTTGATCCCATTATGAGTTTAAGGTATATTAGTTGTTTACTCGATATTAAACATTTGGACTGGAAAAGGAAGAGGAGGGGAATGCGAATGGAGGAGGACGTGCAGGATGCAGTAGGTTATTTGAGTCAGAAACGAGTTTGGGAAATCGAATCAGATCAGGGTGTGGACTATTTTCTGAAAATTGATGATCCGGAATTAATAATTCGTCCCGGGGATATTGAGTCGAGCCGATTGACATCTGACTTATTGGTACAGAGCATAAACCTTGTTAATTCTGTTTATGAGGAAATAGAAAGGAGATATTTGAACGGAGAAAGTTCTTCCGAAGCGATGGAGGGATATTTATATGAGCAGTTATTAAATCGTACGGTGGGTTTAGGGAAAAGAGGACAATTCCGGACTCCCCGGCATATTGTAAAACTGATGGTCGGTTTGATTCGACCTCAGGAGGGGGAAGAGGTTTTGGACCCTGTATGCGGTACAGGAGGCTTTCTGCTGAATGCCTGTCAATATATCATAAGGGAAAATTTAAAAAGAAGATCTCCTTCCTTAATCGGGAAAGATGAGGATGGGTTTGAAACGATTACTGCTGATTATTTTTGGGAAGGTGGAGATGGGAAATTTTCTGCCAGGGGTTTTGATAATGACGATACGATGGTGAAACTTGCTCAACTGAATTTCAGAATGCACGGTATTGAGGGAGCGAGAATTGAACAGAGGGACATTTTGGCAGGGTTGGAGGAGTGGATGAATCTGGAAGACTTTTGGAGTCCTGTAGAAAAATCGAAACCTATGGCTGACGTCATATTGGCCAATCCGCCTTTTGGAGTCAGGGTTAAGAATTGGCAAACCAAACGCATGGAGGCATCTGAGGCGTTGTTCTTGAAACAGATTGTTTCAATCCTTCGGCCTGGAGGAAGAGCAGTAGTTATTGTTCCGGAGGGAATGGTGTTTAATAAAACTTTTAAAGATATCCGGGAAGAGTTAGTCGAAGGAAATCGTTTGAATGCGGTTATTTCTTTACCTGCGGGAGTTTTTCAGCCTTATACACAAGGAAAGTCTACAATTTTTGTTTTTACGAAGGAAGTGCCTACTGCTAAAGATTATCCAGTCTGGTTTTATGAACTCGAAAATGATGGGTATTCATTGGATATTAATCGGCGGCGGTTAAAAAATTTTCCTTTGACAGAGTTGCTGGATGTTTATGAAAAGAAGGAGATGGTGAGCGAAGAGGCAAAAAAAGGAGCTTTTTATGTTAGCAGTAAAGAAATCCGGGATAACGATTTTGATCTGAGCTATAATCTTTATAAAGAAAATGATTATGTGAAGCAAACTGTGGAAAAACCTCAGGAAATTATAAGACAATTAATGGGCTTGGAAGAGAAGGTGTATCAGAAAATGAAAGAACTGGATTCATATTTTAGCGAGAAATGGGAAATGTAAAATTCGGAGAATTATTTGATTTTGCTCCCAGATCTAAAATGAAGGCTGGGGAGGGATTAAAGGAAGGAAAGTACCCTTTTTATTCTTCCAGTGCTGTGTTATCGAAGCGAACGAACAGGGCTTTGTATAGTCAGGAAGCATTGATTATAGGCACCGGGGGGAGTGCAAATATTCATTATGGAAACGGATCTTTTGCAACTTCGGCAGATTGCCTGGTGGCTGTCAGAAAACGGGATGATTTTAATTTGAAGTATGTTTATTACTACCTTTTGGGTAGGATGGAGTTGTTGAGTCAGGGATTTAAAGGGGTTGCTTTAAAACATATTCACAAATCATATATTGATCAATTAGATATCCCATTATATCCGATAAAGCTACAGAATGAAATTGTAGCTGTTTTAGATAAAGCTTTTGCTGTATTGCAGTCAAAAAGACAAATGCTGAGATTGTTAAAAGAATTGCCGCGTTCTCTTTTTCTGCAAATGTTTGAAGAACTTGTCTTTCAAAAAAAGAAAAGGGTGAGGTTGGCTTCAGTTATTGATGGGTTTGAGAGTGGAAAAAATCAGAAGACGCTTAAACAACCACGATCCAATTCGGATGAGTGGGCTGTTTTATCACAAACATCTATTAGTAAAGGGGTGTTTGACCCCAAGCAAAATAAACTTTTAGTTGCTTCGGAGCCAGAGAAAGAGAGAGTGGTTGTGCGAGCTGGGGATTTGCTTTTTGCCCGCTCGAATACTCCGGAGCTTGTGGGGACGACTGCTTATGTATTTGAAGCAGAGGAAAAGCTTTTAATGCCCTATGCTATTTTTAAAATTAAATACAAGGGTTCGCGGGCTTTAGGAGTTTATCTTTATTATCTTTTTAATGATGTGAATTTTCGGAATGAGATTATGCGGTTTGTGCGGGGAACGATAAAGTCTATGTCATGTATTAGTCAGGAAAATTTGGAACAACTGGAAATCCCCTTTCCTTCTTTGGAATTGCAGGAAAATTTTTATACAATGGTCATTGCTGTTCGCGAGCGGGAAGTCATATGTCAGGAAAGTTTAGGGCAGTTTGAAAAGTTTTATTCCTCTATTTTGCATGATATTTTTGATTTCCGTTATGATATTGATTTCGAGGCTGAATTGGAAATGTTATTGGGAAAGGTGGATCTGGAAAAAAGAGAAAATGATTTTTCAATTTTTAGTAGGAACAGGCAATTTCTGAAAATATTGATCGATAGGATTAATGAACATGATTTTGAGAATCAGGAGTTGTATGACCGGGCTGTCCGGGTTTTGATGCATTACCTGAAAATTGAGAAGATCAGGCAGGTTTATCGGGAGACAGGAATTAAACTGGTGTTAGCATGAAACTCTTAAGATTGAAAATCGGGAATCTTCATCAAGGTCAGCACTTTCGTAGTTTACATGCTGGTTTTGAAATAAAATTCCGTAAATTGGATATAGAAAGCCTGCAAAACCTGTATGCTTTTGACCCCTTTTGCTTAGTAGGGTTAAACGGAAGCGGGAAATCCAATGTTTTAGAAGCATTAACGGCCATATTTTTTCATTTGGAATGTTGTGCTGCCCGTTTTAAACCCGATAGTTTTTGGGAATTTTTCTATCCTGAAGTATGCAATCCGGATGCTTTTGAATTGGAATATCTTATCGGGCCTCCCGGTGTAACGGATTATGATCTGACTTTTTTGATGAAAATAAGGGTTAGAAAACAGGAAGGAAAAAGGCCAGAGATGTTTAAACAAATTTATCCTTTTTCAGAAAAGGAAGAAAAGCTGGACGATCCTGATGAGGAGAAGTATGTGAATGAGTCCGAACAATCGGAGTGGAAACGCTGGTTGCCGGATATTATTGCCGGCTATTCCTCCGGGGAGAATGAAACATTGAGCTTGATTTTCCGGAAAAGCCGCTTTATCAATTTTGATAAATACCAGGAGGATTTTTTTATGAAAAGGGTATATAATGAACCGGAAAACAGTTTGATTTATATTGATAGTGGTATGAGTCAGGCTGTTTTGTTGGTTTGTTTGCTATATGCCGGTAAGGAAACGCTAAAACCTTTAAAAGATGAATTGGGTATTGTGGACATCAGTAGTTTCCGGATGCATTTTAATTTACATCCATTGAATAGACGTCTGGAAGGAGAAGCTCCTATATTGGAACATATCAAGAAGCAAATCGATGATTTGAAATGTTGTGCAACGGCTTGGTATGAAAAGAGAGCAAAAGAAGGAGACAACAAATTGCGGACCTTAACGTTGGATTTCTTTGTCAATGATGAAACTAAAAAAGCATTCAGACATTATTTTCCGGATTTTATGGGATTATTCCGTCTTTTTCAGGTGTTGTATGAATTGAACTCGCATTTTGTTCCAGAAGAGATAAAGAAGGATGTTTACCGGAGTCGTGGGTTTTATACGGATGGCAAAATTCCGGTAGGAAGTCCGGAGCAAAATGTGTTTTATTTCCTCGATTTTTTGATATGGAAAAAAATAGAGGATGAAAAAGCTCCCAAAGAATTGTTGTTGCGTGAGTTTTCAGATGGTGAGCATCAATTTCTGCATACGATGGGAATTTGTCTGCTACTCAAAAAAAGAAGAAGTCTTTTATTACTGGATGAACCAGAGACTCATTTTAATCCGGATTGGAGAGTAAAGTTTATAAAATTCTTGAACGATAGTATTAAAGCCGGCCGGGGAAATAATTTGTTAAAAGATATTCTCCTGACCTCGCATTCTCCTTTTATTATTTCCGATTGTACACCCAAAAGTGTGATTTGTTTTGGGCGGAATAAGGTGACTCGTCGGGTAGAGGTATATCATGCGAATGAGTTGGAGTTAAAGACTTATGGTTCGAGTATTACTTATATCTTGAAAAATTTCTTTCAAACGAATCTGGTTTCGAGTAAATCGCTTTCTGAATTAAAAGAGGTGATTGAAAATGGCTCTTTGGACGAGTTGACGGAGGCTGTTGAGGAATTTGGAGTGTCGAGTGAGAAACAATTTCTTTTCAGAAGGATTTACGAAAAAATGCACGAGGATCATGATTATTCATTTGAGTAAAGAAAAATCCAGATTAGCTATTATTCAGAATATTCCGAAATGCTTTTTTAGGCGAATAGAGGAGGCTAATGCTTTTGGCGGACACTTGTTTCCGCAGTGGGCTGTTCGTGTGTTCAGGCAGACGAGTATGATGAAAAAATTTGAGGCGGTTTATAATAAATATAAAGCTCTTGAAAAACAAAGTGAGAGAGAAAAAGTTGTTGAGGCTTTTTTCTGTACCAATCAAATTGAGGAGTTATGTTGCCGGCCCCATGAGACCTTGATGATTACATTGGAAGATTTACCGGTTAATATACAGCAGGAGATAAAAGATTTGTTTGAATTTTTATATCAGAAAGCGATTCATACAGTTGGGTTTCAGAACTATGTGCAGGATAGTGTCGGGGAGAATATTGAGCGTTTTTTGAACAAAAATAAAATAAGAATTTGTCCGTTTTGTGGCCTGGAGGGATTGAGAGTTTTAAGAGGACAGGCCCGGCCGGCTTTGGACCATTGGTTGTGCCAGGAGAGTTTTCCGATGGCCGCAGTAAATTTTGATAATCTTTTTCCAATCGGGAATGCTTGTAATCCTTCTCCTGTTAAAGGGAAGAAGATTGTTTTGCTAGATCAGGATTCGGAGAAACGGGTCCGGGCCTATTATCCTACGACTGAGCATGGGGGGATTGACCTTAAATTTAAGTATTTGAAAGAACCTCAGAACATTGGTGAAAGAGATAAAAATTGGGAATTAGATTTGAGCCCTAAACGTTCAGAGGACGAGGAGGTCTTTAAGAGTTGGAAATCGACTATGAATATTGATGTCAGGTACCATGATTTTTTTTATACAGATATTTTTCCACTTTGGGAAGAAGAGTATGTTGGTTATCTTGAAGAATCAGAAAAAAGGCATGCAGATACTGTGGAGGAATTGAAAAATAATTTGAAGGAATGGAAAGCCTCCTGGAAGATAAGTTGTTGTCCTGGTGCAATTTTGTATCGTTCATTTTTGGATTATTTGTTGAATGAGGCTTCGGAGGGTTGGTTATATGGCCTGTGCGAAAATCTCAAATGTCAAAAGTAACTTTTTTGAAAAAGGAATATTTGTATGTGGATAAAGTGAAAGTAAAATAGGTTCGGAACTGTTGGAATGTGTGTATGAATTGTTGATTAAGAGGTTGTAAAATTTATTATGTTTGTAGAGTGTGGATGGATTATATGGGGGATAGGTTTGGGGTTTATAGATAAATGTTTTAATCTTTGATAAATAAGAAGTTAAAGAGTAATAATAACATATTTTACTTGATTCAAATAATCACCGTTGTAAAAATAAGTGTATTCATCTAAATCTCCGGTACTCTCGAATTTGTAATAGTCAAGTTTTCAAAGGAAGAAGAAAATCTCTTTTAAGCTATAATTTATCGGATATAAATACATATAACTTAAAAGGATTTTTTATGAGTAAATCATTTCTAAAAGTAAGCGAAGCCTATACAAAACTTGGATTAAGCGGGGGCTAACTGGATACGAAAATCAGAATTAGTTGCAACAGGAAAATGTGATATAACAAAACTGACCAAATATGGTAATAATGATTTTGTTATTGATGATGATATAATCAAAGCTGAGTCTTGGAAAACGATATTTTCTTTTAGTGGGACATCAACTAACGATAATTTATCAACACTTTCAACATCTTTTAATCCATCAAAATCATTTAGAATATCAGGTTCTATAATGTGAAAATCTGCTTACTCTTCAAATACATTATAAAAAACAGTTTATTGTTATGGGCAAAATAGCTGTGCTTAAATGGTATGGAAATAAATGTACAAGATGCAAATTCCAGTAGTAAAAAACAATTAATATTTTGGGTTAAAAGCTCAGATAATGTTATATATTGGGTTGGTGGAGTAGCTGGTGCAGCTCTTTTCAATGTTTATTATGATTTTGATATTAGTTATGATTTAACAACCGATTTATTAAAAGTTGTTGTAAAACAAGGAAGTACAATAGTAATAAATTTTCAGGTAATTATTATTTTAAGAAGTTTTGATTATCCACGTATGTGTTTAACTGGAGACCCTCAATGGGCGAATAGTAGTTGTGATTGTATTTTCAGTGATTTCAAAATAGAACTTTTAGAGTAATATTTTGGTGTAATCTGGTATGTAGGTGCCCAAAATAAATATAAGCAAACCACAACATTTATAATTAAAGTTTCAGTACCACAAACACCATGCTTTTAGTTGTTTACCAATTGTTTTATCATAGAAAATTTCTATATTTGCAACTAGACGTATTTCAAGAAAAAAAGTGGGTTTTAAGCATGATTACGTAACAGGATAGGCAGTGGTCTATCCCTTTAGAGTATTCTCATTGACTATGCATAAATGAAGTTTTACCAAAAAACAGGGATATGTCCGTGGTAATTTATTTTATGGATTAAATTTCAATTTTTTAACAATTACTGTATAATGGAACAAGAGGGAAATAAAAATCGAAACAGAAGAAGAAGGACCAATGAGCAATTAGACAGGGATGTTCTATCAGAACTTGAAAAACTTGTAGCCATACACGGCTTTGGAAATGTTACTTTAAGCGCGTTAACAAAAGCTTCAGGCATAGAGGCTAATGTATTCTACAGAAGATACGGCACAATGGATGAACTTTACGGCAGACTGGTCCGGCAATACGAACTCTGGATCAGCAATACCATCAATATTGCCAGCCTGCACTTGCTGGGCCCTAAAAAGTTTTTTTCTGAAACACTCAAAATACTGTTCAGGGATTTATCTGAAAACAAAGTGATGCAAAAACTGCTGCTTTACGAGCTGGAAGTCGTTAACGATACGACAAAAAGAACCGGGGCGATGCGGGATGTCATGAATATGAATTTAATAGCATTTTACGAACATCTGTTTGAACCCGCGAAAATCAATATCAAAAGCGTCTCGGCAACCCTGGTCGGCGGGATTTTTTACCTGATACTTCACAAGGAGTGTGCAAAACTCTGCACGATAGACTTTGGTACCCCGGAAGGGGAAAAAGCCTTTTCAGAGGGGGTAGATTTTTTAACCGATGCCATTTTTGATAAACTGGAAGCGTACAAGAGAAACAAGGAGGCAGTTCGCTGCATGCTGTCGGACGGCATCAGCGAATCCAAAATATGCAAATACCTGGGCATTACCAGGAACGACCTGAAGATACTCGCTCAAAACCCTGAAAAAAAATGAGAGAAAACTCCCGGGGAAAACGCGGAGCTTAGGTGTCTGCACAATCAGATAGTACTATAGACTGGCAATACGCAAATGTATTTAAACATGTAGTGTATTGCCTTATTTTTTTGCAAAATACAAATACAATCTTCTCAGCTATATTATCTGTTCTTTTGTCTATCATTTAATCTACTGTATTTCAGTAGATTAAACACACAATCATATTACAAGTATCTCCAATTTTCATGCATAATAGTATTGTGTTAAACACATAACATTTGAGTATACAATTGTAACTTTTAGGCAAAATGTGTTGCATATTTTGTTTTTATATCTATATTTGCAGAACAGGTATGACTTGAAAGTATTCATTATACAGTTTTCTTGCTGCCTGTATAACCAGATTATTAACTATAATAAAAAATTCAACTATGGCTTTCAGAGCAACATTAAATTTTGCGGGAAAAGAGTTCGATGTACTGGATTGTACCTACGAACTGAAAAGAGACGTGGACTCCAAGGGACGTCCCTCTTCGAACATCTACGGCGGACAGATCCGCGTGCACGTTGAATCGACAGACGACACCTCGATTCTGGAAAACATGACCAACCAGTTTAAGCCGCATTCAGGTAATATCATCTTTAAAAAGGGTGATGAAGAGGCTAAAATGAAAGAGCTGACCTGGGAAAACGGTTACATTACCGAGTTCAAGGAAGACATCGACATTATCGGGTCGAAACCGATGACGATCACATTTGTTGTGTCGGCCCAGATAATCAAGATCGGTGGTGCGCAATTCGAGCAGAACTGGCCGAAGTAAGCGACCCGCGGTTACGGGTATTTTCAAGGAGTCGTCTGCCGTTTTTATAAACCGGAAGATGACTCTTTTTGTTGAATTTAATAAGTAAAAAAAATGGCATTATTAGAATACGGCATTGGTGGTAACGAGGTAAGGACCGATGCTTCGGAAGCGATAGCGGACATTCCGGAAAACCGTTCGCTGATTGTAGAACAACTGACCGCCGACGAGCCGGTCAGCCCGGAAGCGGTGAAAGGTTTAACGACCATAGAAGAAGTTTTCGAACATTTTTCCCCGAACATCGATGTCGAGTTTGAAAACGAACAGGGAGAACCGGTGAAAGAGAATTTCAAATTTGCATCCGTGGCGGATTTCAGTGTTAAAAACATGACCACGAACAGCCCCTTCCTGAATGACCTGAATATGAAAAAGGATTTTTATGAAGGACTGATCAAACAGTTGCGCTCGAATAAGGTATTGCAGCGGGTACTGGAAAATGCAGAAACCAAGGAAGCGTTCATCGCTGCCCTTCAGGAACTGAAAACGGAATTAGTAACAGAATAAAAAGAAATTCTATTATGGCAGAAAATAAAGTGAAGCCGGGTGCGGCCCAGGAAACGGCAACCCTGGAGCAAAAAGAAAGAGTAAAGGCCGCCGGTTTGGCTTCTTCGCTGGAAGCGTTGTCGAAATTCGGAGGTTTCAACTTCCTGGAAGCGGCGGTGGACGGGGTCCAGAACCTTAACCCGGAGCGCAAGGCCCGGAAAAAGATTTTCCTGACCGACGAGCAGAAAAAAGGCGAGCGGGAAGCGTTGAAAAACAAGATCGATATGTGGCTGAACCTGCTGACATCCTCGGCGGACGTGACAGAAATGCTGGCCACGTCGAAAGCGAAAGCGGAAGCGACGGAGGAACACCTGGTCAAAAGCCAGTTGAAGGCAGTGACGAGCGTGCGCGACCTGGAACAGGCTTACCGCGGAGTGATGCTTTTCTACAAAAACACCGAGACCGACAAGGTCAGCAACGTGACCATTGTCAACGCTTCCAGGGAGCAGATCACGGATCTGGATAATTCCCGTTTCATCGATTTTGTGGCTCAGGAACTGAAGCAGAATTTTGACAAGCTCGATTTGCGTATGAATTATTCGCTGATGGCTCTTCCCGGCTATCTCGGATCGAACAAGGTTATTGAGAAATGGTCGAAAATTGCCTATGAAAACAAGGTGATGCTTTACACGGATTTTGCCGATCTCGAAAAGCCCGAGGATGTGGTCGAGGTGTTCTTTACCTCAAATCTTGCCGGTGGCGATGCTTTCAAGAGCAACACCTCGATGGCCTGCAACTGGCTCATCGGCCGTCCCGGCTACAAAGAGATAGGCGAGGAAGAGGACCTGCATGTCTCTCCTTCTATCGCCCTGATGGGAAAAGTGTACACCACGCTGATGTCGCAGGTGACCGCGGGTAAAAAATACGGCGGCATCAATGAAGTCGATGCAGTCGTGTTCCCCCTGAAGAAGAGCGAAATATCGATACTGGAAAAAATGGGACTCGTGCCGATGGTCAACGAGTACGGCAAAGTGATGGCCTTCTCGGCCAAAACACTGTTTAACGGTGATAACCTGGGATTACAGACCTACTCGGTGGTGCGCGTGTTCGACTACATTACCAAGGTATTGTTCGACTTCCTGAACCGCCGTTCGTTCGAGAACTGGAACTCCAAGACCGAGCGCGATCTTCGGGGACAGATCGTGAAGTTCCTCGACAGCGTGCAGGGAGCTGACCGGCTGATCGAGAAATTCAAGGTGATCCGTTTCGAACAGGACCCGAACCAGAAGGACCGTATTTACCTGGATATCCACATGACCCCGTTCTTCCCGGCCAAAAGTTTCGTCATCAAACTCGACGGGACGAAAGGCGACGACGGTGCAACGTGGAATACCGATTACGAACAGGCGTAATGAAAATGAAATATGGATTTTTTGAACATCAATGAAACGGTTCAGAGCGCAATCCGGATTGCAAAAGGAGTGGCGCGGGAGTATGGCAATACAAGCTATGCCCCCGCTCACCTTTTGTTTGCATTGATGCACAAGGATGTCGGATTGCGGGGATTCGTGGAGTCCATGGGTAAGGACGCGGAATATCTCCGGGAATGGGCGGAAGTGCGGATCGAAGAATACCCGAAAACTTCCGGGGACGGCGACATACAGCCCGACCCCAAAATTCATCCCCTTTTTGAACAGGCCGATAATGTGCGGCTGAAATGGGGGCTCCTGGAAATCAATCCGCTCTGCCTGCTGGCGGCGATAGCCACTCCGGAAGCCGGATTCAGTGCAGACGAGTTGCGCTCTTTCCCCATCCGGGAGCGGGAGATTCACGATCTTTTCACGAGTGGCGCGGGACAAACCAAGAAAAACGGAAACCCCGGAACAGCCTTTTCCGGGGATGATGACCCTCTCTGGGCCGCGGCTCAGGGGAATCTGGAAAAATATTGCACCGATAAGACGGCTCTGGCTGCTGACGGGAAAATATTCCCCGTCGTGTGCCGCGACCGCGAAACCCGGATGATGATGGAGATTCTGGGGCGGATGGGGAAACCCAATGTCCTGATCACCGGCGACGCCGGGGTCGGTAAAACCGCGATGGTAGACGGACTGGCGTGCAGCATTGCGCGTGGGACAGTCCCCCAATATCTGAAAGATATGACCGTTTACGAACTCGATACGGGTACTCTGATAGCCGGGGCAACTTACAAGGGCGAGATCGAGGAACGCCTGAAAGGAATTATCAAAGAACTGGAAGCCCACGGCAGCGCCATTCTTTTTATCGACGAGATACACACGCTGATCGACCCCAAATCGGGCAACAGCGGGGCGGCCGGTATCCTTAAACCGGAACTTGCCAAAGGAAACATAACGGTAATCGGGGCGACCACGGTCGACGAATACCGCAAACTGATCGAGCCGGACCACGCCTTTAACCGCCGTTTCGAGGTGTTGCAGGTGGAGGAACCCGGTCTGACACCGACCGTGAACATGATCGAATCGGCACTGGAAAGGTACGAGACCTACCACGGGGTGGGTGTCGATACGGCTTCCCTGCCCGAATGCGTGGTACTTGCCAAACGGTACGTAAAAGAGCGCCGTTTGCCGGATGCCGCTATCGACCTGATCGACCGTACACTCTCTGCCGTGAAGATGATCAACCAGAGCGGCGAAAAAGATATAGCGGAGTTTTCCGGACAGCTCGCCTCTATCGAAGCGGCTGAAGACGTGCCGGAAGCCGGACGGGTGGAAAGTCTGCGCCTGCTGGATTTCACCATGCGCAACCGCCTGAGCCCGATCCTTCTGGGGATGCTGGACGAAACCGGAACGGCGGAACCGTCCTCTTACGGTGAATGGATGGACTATCTGCTGACCCGTCTCGACCGTCTCCGGGAACTGACCCGGGAGAAGATCGAGAAGATCACGGCACATGAGGTTGCGGCTGTGGTTTCCGCCGCCACGGGCATACCCATCGGGAAGATCGAGTCGGGCGAGAAAGAGAAACTGCTGAACATGGAGACGCTGCTCCGCCGCCGTGTTGTCGGTCAGGACCGGGCTTTAAAGGTGCTGACCGATGCCATTGTCGAATCGCGCAGCGGCATGAACAAGCCGGGACAGCCGATCGGTTCGTTCTTCCTGCTGGGACCCACCGGAACGGGAAAGACCGAACTGGCAAAGGCTTTGGCAGAAGCCCTGTTCAACGACGAAAAGGCGATGATCCGCTTCGACATGTCGGAGTTCAAGGAGGAACATTCGGCGGCCCTGTTGCTGGGAGCGCCCCCGGGATACGTGGGCTACGAGGAGGGTGGGGTTCTGGTCAACCGGATTCGCCGCCAGCCTTATGCCGTGGTGCTGTTCGACGAAATCGAAAAAGCCCACTCGTCGGTGTACGATATCTTCCTGCAAATCATGGACGAAGGCAAACTGCACGACCGTCTGGGCAAGGAAGGCGACTTCTCCAACTCGATCGTGCTGTTTACTTCCAACGTGGGAAGCGAATGGCTGACCCGGCAGATCGATGGGGGCAAGAGTCCTTCCACCACCGAACTGATGGAAGTCATGGGCAGCTATTTCCGCCCGGAGTTTCTGGCCCGTTTATCGGAGATCGTGCCCTTTTCGCCCATCAACGAGGACATGCTGGTGCGTATTTTCGATATCCAGCTCAAGGGGGTTACGGCGCTGCTCGAAAAGCAGCAGATCAGTCTGGAAATCACCCCGGAGGCAAAAACGTTGCTTGCCAACCGGGGGTTTGCCCCGAAATACGGTGCCCGGCAGGTGGCCGGAACCATCCGCAACTACATCCGCCGCCCCATCTCGAAGATGATAATCAGCGGAGAATTGGCCGCGGGAAACACCGTCTGCATCGAAGCCGACCCTAATGAAGAGATAACATGGAATGTAAAATAATACTGCAATGGGAAAAAAAACGACTCAGGATTTAAGCGGTGTAGTAGTGGTGGTTTTAACATCATTCATCGCATGTTCCTGCACGGGTCGCAAGCAACAACTTATTGATAAGGCTGACGCCTATTACAATAAGGGAATAGATATAACACTTTCAGGAGATCTTGATAGCAACGCGGTATTTTACTTCGATTCTGCCCTTATGTATCATGAACGTCCGGAATATTATACAATGCGGGGTGCTTCATCATCTACTCTAGGGGAATATGACCGGGCTATTTCTGATTTTGAAAAAGCAGTTGAGATGGATAGTTTGGGTAAGCCCGGATTATTGGCTATGAATGGGTTAGTAACTGTAAATACGGAAATTGGAAATTATTCGCAGGCAATATATTATGCTCAAAAACTGAACAGGATAAAACCGTTCAGCATACTATTAAGTGATATCGGGATGCTCTATTATCAGATGGGGAATTACGAAAAGGCATTTTTGACACTGGAAGAGGCTATAAAGTCCCGAAGAGAATGGCAGCCAGTAGAACTTTTCGGACTTATGGGCGACTGTGCTCTGAAGCTTGGCTTTAAGGATCAGGCCATAACCTACTTGCATGTAGCGGATAGCATAGGCAGTACATATGCAAGGCATATATTGGATAGTTTGAAAAGAATTAATAATCAAATAAAATGATAAAAATATGTTCGGACACAAATGGTTTTTAAAAATAGGCGAACTGACAGATGCCAGTATGTCGGGACTCATTCAGAGTGCCAATGAATTAGTACACTGCTCGTTTTCTTTTCATCAGGGAGTGGATTTCAGGGGGCAGGCTCAGACAGGAGTGCGGGTCGGCGATATTATCCTGACCTATGACGGCCTTCCTTCCCGGGAGGTGATCCTGTGGGCTATGGCAGCGGCTAAGCTGCACAATGGCTCCCTTGTACTTTGCGATGCCAACGAAGAGCCTGTTGATAAACTATTTTTCGAGGACGGCGCTTGTACCGGCATGTCGATAAGCTATATCAATGACGGGAAATCACCTGTCATCACCCAGTTGAAGCTGCATCCCAGAAAGATTATTTCCGGGGATGAAACCCTGTCGCAGTCCTGGCTGAACATGTCCTCGTTGGCGGCCATGATTAATCCCAAAAGAGACAAGGTTCCATCGGTGCCGTTTAAGCTCGTCCAGCCCATCGGAAAGATCTCGCTGAGCCTGGTTATTGACGGCAAGAGGTATGAAATAGAACAATTCAGGCTGGATTTTTCACAGGGAGTGGATCAGAAAGGTGAACCCCAGGAGGAAACGAACGGCGGCATTGTTGAATTTTCAATAGCCAGCCTGCCCGACAAGATGCTGAACCGGTGGATGCTGAAGGAGGCAGAGCTGAAGGACGGCATGTTTGTTTTCGAGCAGGGAGCGCAGAACAGCCCCCTGAAAATCAAATTTACCGAAGCTTACTGTATCAGTATGGCCACCCGGACACAGCCCGGAAGAGGCTTGTACACAGAGTACGTGATATCGGCAAACGAGATCGACCTGAATGGCAAGTGGCTGTACAAGAACTTTAAATTATAACCGGTTATGAGTAGCAATACAAGCAGGTCGATCCTGGATTTTCAGCGGCTATGTGATTATAATGTGCCTTATTGCGGTGCGCTTGACGATGGTAAAGGAACCATCGCATATATCAATTCGGACGTATTTGTCGAGCAGTATTCGGATGATAACTATCTCTATTATCACAAACGGATATCCCTTAAAATCGACAAAGTCACCCACATTGTAAAAAAAGGCGATTCGCTGAGTGCAATTGCCAGGAAACTGGGCGTCTCGGTTCAGAGCATTGCCGCCTCGAATGGCATCCGGGATGTGAATATGATCCGGGTGGGCGATGTGCTCGATATAAACGTGGATATCCAATACGGTTATGCGGTAAATTGTGCGATAGATTTAAACAGTTTCGGCGACAGAGCAAAAGCCGCGGGACATAATCCTTTATCTGAAACGGTGTTATATAAAGTTGTAAGCGATGTGCACAGTTACTGTGATAATTTCGCTCAGTCATTGGTGAAGAATGCAGGAAAATCACGTATCGGCAGCAATTTTCAGCTCTATGTCGAGACATCTTCGGGAAATGTATTTCAGGGCAATCAGTATGTAAAAACTTACGGATTAAGAGAATTCGGTAGTCGTATGACCCAATACACCCAACCGCTGAAAGTCGGTCGGGTCGCTCTTCCGTTGGCTATAGCATTTGAAGGTGTGGAGATTTACGATGGCTGGGAACAGGATGGACGAACCTTTGGCTACAATATGCAAAAACAGATTACCGGAGCTGCCGGATCACTAACTGGAGCTGCAATAGGAGCCAAATATGGAGCACTTGCTGGAGCGAAAGTTGGTTTATTGTTTAAAGGTGTCGGTGCCATTCCAGGGGCTATCATTGGAGGGGCTGTCTTTGGTATATTGGGAGGAATATATGGAGAAAAATGGACTGAAGATTTTTTTGATATTATTAACACTGAAAAGAATACAATAAATGAAGGAAAATGATTTGTTTAAAATCAAACAAGATGCACTCTCTCATCTATTGCTGATTTCTATTGCTGCATTATTTGCTGCTGCTAGTTTTCATTTGCTAACGGGGGATTTTAGTGACAGTCATTTTGCAAAATACATGGAATGGCTCATTGTTCCTGCTGGGATCTTAGGTTTGACATTCTTTTCTTTTGCTACAATTTATTGTGTATATCGTGTATTTAAATTCAAATATCTACTCACAGTCAACAAAGATGGTTTTACTGATTACTCTACAATGGGATCATTTGGCTATACATCATGGAAAGATGTCATAAGTATTAGAATTTTTACTCTTTCAAAACAAAAACTAATTGGAGTATACGTGAAAGATATAGAAAAATTATTAGTTAATACTCCGTGGTATGTGAAAAAACTAACAAAAGCTGATATAGCAATTGGTTATCCTCCGATAACAATCAATTTGAATTCAGCAAAGGAGAAACCTGAAGAGGTCTTAGTAATAATGAATAAATACTGGAATGAGTGGAAGAAAAATAATGAAAAAGAAAAAACAGAATCTGGCATTTGAGGGTGTGGAGATTTACGATGGCTGGGAACAGGATGGGCGGACCTTTGGCTGCAATATGCAAAAACAGATTACCGGAGCTGCCGGATCACTAACTGGAGCTGCAATAGGAGCCAAATATGGAGCCCTTGCAGTAGGTACAATTGGAACTTTCTTTTTTGGACCAGTAGGAACTGTTGTGGGCGGTATATTAGGCGGTTTTGTTTTTGGTGTATTGGGAAGCGTATATGGAGAGGAATGGGCCGAAGGTGCTTTTGATAGATTGTCTGAATAATACTATAAAGTAAGGAAATGAGTTGTATAAAAATAGAACAAACCAAATATAAACTAATTTTTCTAATAGTATTGGCAGTGGTATGTATGATTGGGTGCATCCACTTATTGACAGGCGATTTTGAAGGAAGTGGTTTGTATGATCGGTTAAAATGGCTAGTGCCGCCAATGGCAATCTCAGCGATATTGTTTCTGGCTGGTGCAATTATTTATATGATATATCGCTGGCACAAATGTATTTTAATCATAGAAGATAATGGTTTTACTTCTTATTCAACAATTGCGGCTCTAGGATATATACAATGGAAAAATGTTGAGAATATCATAATTTTTACTGTTTCAGAACAAAAATTTATTGGAGTAACAGTCAACAATATTGAAGAATTATTAAATAAAGCACCCTGGTATGCCAAAAAAACCACAAAGATTAATATGGCAATGGGTTATCCACATGTAACTATTAGCCTTCAATCAGCAAAGGAGAAACCTGAAGAAGTTGTTGTTATGATGAACAAATATTTAGATGAATGGAGAAAGAATAATGAATAAAAGGCAGACTAATACCATAGTACTTGAAGGTGTGGAGATTTACGATGGCTGGGAAC
>ENA-UAOW01000178-UAOW01000178.1-human-gut-metagenome-genome-assembly--contig:-NODE-178-length-37798-cov-24.610179_pt1 | contig 37798 bp, 25 predicted proteins | sample MGYA00243470_ERZ654559 | MGnify/ENA primary metagenome ERZ654559 (study PRJEB26926, sample SAMN06164851) | human gut metagenome | biome: ENVO:00009003; feature: ENVO:2100002; material: ENVO:00002003...
GTCTTGACGCAATAGTCTATATGCGCAGTTCCGATATATGGAAAGGCATTGTATACGACTTGCCGTTCTTCACGTTATTGCAACAAGTCTGTGCTGCGAACGCTGGGCTAGACTACGGCGAACTTCACTTCATTGCCGGCAACGTGCACTTGTATACGGATGACGTGAAAGAGTTTATCGAATCGCCGCTGAGTACACGAATCTCTTGCCGTGAGGAACGCTTTTATCCGGTCAAAGCTCTTGACCCGATCGACTGGAACCAGCTGTTGCCGATTCTGACGACGGCTCCAACCGTGAATGACGCGATCGATCAGCTTTGCGAAGTGAACAACCAATTCAAGCTCTTGAAGACAATGTCGGAGGTAAAGAATGCCAAATAATATCTGGCTCGACGGAGCTAACGGAACAGGCAAAACAACTCTTGCGAACGAGATCGTCAATTATGGTTTTAAGTATTACCACAACGGTAGACCCATAATCAAGCGCGGCTGGTACATTGTCTTGAAGTACGTCATTTTCGAACTCACTCATAAGAACGCGGTTGTTGACCGTTGTTTTGTGTCCGAGTGGGTCCACGGAAATTACGAACGTAAACGCTCTTCGTTGAGTATCAAACAATGTATCTTTCTCGAAAAATTCATATCCCGATTCGGCTCTGGGCTGACGATATTCGTCCCTGAGGACGTTGAGTCAACAGCTGATCGAATTGCAAAGCGTGAAGAAGAACACCCTCTCTCGCCTGACAAGGATATGCTCAGCGAAATCATTACAGTATACGAAGCGTATAGCGTTTGTAGCGGACACCCGTTGTGCCGCGTGAAATATGCATCGGACGTTCTCAAAGTCCACATCGCAGAAAACTTATAAGGAGACAGTATGATAATCATTTTCGATGCCCCAACATACGAGCTGGTTAGCTCAAAACACGACGGCATTTTCAAAGATATTCCAGTGTCATTTACAACTGAGGAAAGACTCGTTGACGGAACAGTTACTGTCGTTCCGGCGCTTACAGAATCTCTGTTAAAGAAAGTAAACGAACTCGACCCGTCAGGATATTGTATTTACGTCTTCGCGTGTTCTCGTAATAAGCGCAAGTTCAAACAATACGATAAGTGGTTTTTGAAATACAACACAAGCGCGTCGTTGCTCAACGCCTCTAAAATGCCTGACAGTGAGGCAGCCGACGAAATCGCGTCGCACCTGTATATGGTTATCAGTGCCTTATCTGCAGTGTTGAACTTGAAGGCCACCGAGGAGGACAACGATGGCGACAGCGGGTCCGGAGAAACAACTCGAGAATCTCATTAAAACCGAACTTACACGGCGCAGGGCGTGGTTTGTTAAGATAGCAGCATCGCCCGAAATGCCTCGTGGAATACCCGACATACTTGCATGTTATCGTGGACATTTCATCGGCATCGAAGTCAAGCGCCCCGGCCGTAAGAACGGTTTATCGGAACATCAGAAAATACAACTGGCGAACATCACGAAAGCGGGTGGAATAGCGTTAGTTGTAAACGATTTTGATAAGTTTATTGTAGAACTGAATAGTTTGGAGAATAACTTAAATGATACTAACAGATAATTCTGGACGTCAGTACGATTTATTCGACTATCAAATCTCTGGCGTCGATTTACTTTTATCACACCCACGATACATTCTCTACTGGGACTGCGGCGTAGGCAAGACACTTGCTCTCATCGCGGCTCTCAATCAATTGCCACGCGGCAAAGTTCTCATTGCTTCCCCGAAGTCAGTGCGCTTCGATATGTGGGAAAAGCTCGGTATTCCTATCAATCACGACGTGACGTATCTGCATTACGATATGTTCCCTCGTATAACAAATCTCCCTACGTTCGACTATATCATCTTCGACGAGTGCCACAAAATCAAAGGTTGTAACACTCAGACTGCGCGTATTGCTTCGAAGTTGTCTAAGAAAGCGAAAGTCGTATGGGGAGCGTCGGCAACGATCGCTGCTAACTCATACATCGACACTTTCCGTATTCTGCGTAATATGGGTGTTGCTGAGTTCCAGTACCCTGACTCAGCGTTCATTGGGCGTTATTACAATACGTACTCGTTCCCAGTTGCAACGCGCTATGGTACGAAAAACATCAGCAAGCCGACGACGGTCAGATTACAATTTGCCGATGAACTTAGTTCGACGTTCGCTCAATACTGTGACAGTATCAATCTCGACGACGTTCACAAGTTACCAGAGCGTCATGAAGATGTGATTTACGTCGACGGTATGGCAACGCCTGAGTATTCTGCGATTGAGGCAGGTATTATTGCTCTGAGTGATGAGGATATATCTATCGTTGCGAAACTCGAAGCGTGCGCTAAGGCAAGACAAGCTGCAGGCGGTTTCATTTATTATAACGATATTGATACTGGAAAACAGCTTGTTAAGAACTTATGCCCTGACAAGAATCCAAAAATCGAAGCACTGCGGAAATACATTCGCGAGCACAAAGACGAGAATATCATTATTGCCTATTCGTTTATTTACGAAAAGGAAATGATCGAACGAATGCTTGCCGAAGAAAACCGAACTGTAACAGACGAAGTATCTCTGCTGCCGTATGCAAATACGTTCTTACGACAGATAAGCCGCGGTGAAGGACTGAACCTTCAAACGTGGGCGCGGCGAATGGTGATGTATTCGTACGATTACAGCTACATTGAATGGACCCAAATGCAAGGACGTATCTATCGCGTTGGACAGACTAAGGAAACGTACTTCACGTCGTTGATTTCACGAGGAACGATCGACGAGAAAGTGTACCACGCTGTCCAGACCAAACAGACGATTGACGAGTACTTGCGCTCGGTGACACGTCACTCGGAGGTATAGAATGACTGAATTCGAAAGATTCAATACTATATTTCCTAACTCAGTTTACCGTCTGATTAAGGCGGGTGACAAGACACCTGAGGGCATTCAGAAGTATCCCTACAAAACGTTGTACGTTGGGCCAAATCAACGCGTCGGCTGGATAGTGTCTGAAGGGCATTGTGTCGTCGACTGCGACGATATGACCACCGCAAACGTTGTCAGAAAATATGTTGAGTTGAACGACATTCATTGTTGTTACTTCAAAACGTCTCGCGGAATGCACTTCATTTTCCGGTTGCCTGCGGAAGTGCGCATCGCTCGGACAATCACTAACTCATCGCACGTCGTTACAATGTCGTCTTTGGAAGTCGACTACCGCGTCGATGGGCGTGGATATATCGTCTTGCCGCTCAATGACCCTGATCGTGAGTGGACTCATCTCGACGAACAAATCGATTACTTGCCCATACCGTTGTACCCTTTCGGTCAAGCAGGGTCGATCAATCTCGATGACGTCAATCTCATGGGTTTAGACGACGGCGACGGCCGGAATGATGCGTTGTTCAGATGGATAAACCGTATCAAGAGCAAGACAAATGACGTGAACTCATTGTCCGCTATCGGGCAGATGATAAACGAGTGTCTGTTTGCGAAGCCATTATCGAACGCTGAACTTAACTCGACGGTATTGCGTGAATCGAATCTCACCGCACCGAACACCGGCGCCAAACGTAAGACTCTTGCCGAGCAAGAAGTGGACGTTGCACGTCAAATGCTGCTTGACAAACAATTCTACAGCGATGAGAAACGACTGTACGTGTTCGACGGACGTTATTACAAACCTATCGCAGACCGTTTCATTGAACGTGAAATCTCTGTTGAGTATGCTCCGCAATTCCGTTCAACGAGCCGTGAGGAAGTGTATAAACACCTTCTGACCAAAGCGCCACTTGTCGAAGACGAAATGAACGACGCTTGGCACTTTATATCTTTTAACAACTGTGTACTCGATATTAAGACTGGGGAAACGTTCCCGCACTCGCAACAGCTTTTTGTGTCGACTCACATAAACCATAACTATATTGAAAACGCTCCGCCTACCGCGATTATGAATGCGTTCTTGGATATGTGCTCGAACAACGACGTTCAGAAACGAGCGATTATACTCGAAATGATCGGCGATTGCTTGCTTAAAAGAGCATTGTTCCAAAAAATGTATCTTATTTATGGCGAAGGCGGAACTGGCAAATCGACGTTGTTGCGTATCATTACGTCACTCGTCGGTGAAGAGAATGCGTCATTCTTGTCGCTGCAGGACCTTGAAAATACGTTTTACCCGTGGGAGCTTGTAGGTAAGCTCGTCAATATCGGCGACGATATTCCGTTTGGTAAAATCAACGACTCGTCTCTTATCAAGAAACTTGTATCAGGCGAACGTATGATGATACAACGTAAGTTCGGTCACCCGTCATCGTTTTCGAACTACGCAACAATGATTTTCACTACGAACAAGCTCCCGAACACTGCAGACCGTACGTCGGGCTTTATGCGTCGTTTAGTGCTCATCGATATGAATACTAAGATACAAAAGCCGACTACCTTCTTCTGTGACAAGCTGAGCGAAGCCGACTTCGAGTATTTGATTTATCTTGCAGCATCGGCAATACGTGCCGCTCTTGAACGCGGAGAACTCACTCGCTCGTTTGTGGTTGACAACAACTTGCAAGCTTACCAGCGTATGCAATCGGCCTTGTCCGAATATATCGACGACGAGAACATCACTCGCGACTCGCTTATTGGCCGAGACGTTGGTTCTGTCTTCGCGGAATACGCGTTGTATTGTCAGCTTAACGGCATGCGCCCGATAGGAAAACATAGTTTCGTATCTGAGTTGTGTTCACTGCTCTTCATCACTAGCGCCAAATTACCCGATGACGCTGGACAGAATATTGTACTGAGGTTTACTTATGTCGACAACAAAACTAATTAACATCATCTTCGACTTCGAAGTCTTCCCTAACTGGTGGTGCTGCTGCACTCGTCGTGTTGATACGCCTGAAAAAATCAGCGTTATCACGTCCGACGACCCTGCGGCGGTACGCAACCTGCGTCTCTTAATTGCAAATTGCCGTCTTATCGGCTTCAATATCCGCTCATACGACTTGTACATTCTGTACGCAATCGTGAGTGGTTGTACTCCCTCAGAAGTGTACGAAGTGTCTGATAACATCATTCACAACGTCTCGACACAGTGGACGTCGCACTTCGGGCATTACCGCTGGAACTGGATTGACTTGTACAGTGACTGGAAATTCGGCTCATTGAAAATGTATGAAGCGAATCAAGGTATGTCGATCGTCGAGTCAAGCGTTCCGTTCGGTAAAGAAAATCTCAGTCCGCGTGACAAGATGAAAATCATCGAGTATTGCCACGCCGACACAAATGCAGCATTGCAACTGTTCCACGACCGCGAGGGGTATTTCTCAATACACGAATACGTCTCGGAACATTACAACATTCCCCTTCAGAAAGCGTATCAGCGCACAATGCAAGGACTCACAGCAGAAGCGACCGGCGTACAGAAAACGCCGTGCACTGCTGCAGAGGACAAACGTTCATCGATCTACGTTCTCGATTACATTAAGGAAATGCTCGACGGCGTTGACCCGTTTGCATTCCTGTTGGAAGACCAGAACGAAGTACGTACGTTCGTGTATGACGGCGACGTGTACAAGCTCGGTGTTGGCGGTGTGCATAGCGACTTCGAGCAACCGATTATCGTCAAGAGCAACGAGAACGGTAGAATCTTCTCGATTGACGTTACGCAGTATTACCCGAATATGCTCATGAACTTCGACCTTATGCCGCGTGGTATGGACGAAGCCGGCAAGAGAATATTCGGTGATATGATAAAAGCTGTCCGTGACTTAAAGGTCAAGGTTGCTGAGTACGAAGCGGCTGGCAATTTCGAATCAGCAAAACAAGCGAAGTCACTGCGCGATAAGTACAAAGTCCTCATCAATGCTGTATCTGGGGCAATGCGTAATAAGTACTCGAAATTCTACGACCCGTCGCGTATCATAACGATGTGTGCTGTCGGTGAGTTTCTCTTGATTGCCGTTGTCAACGACTTGAAGAAACAATTCCCGGGTACTGAAGTACTTCAGACAAACACAGATGGCGCGTTCTTATACGTACCTAACTGGGAAGGTTTTGAGGAAGCGGTTGAGAAAATCAATAAACGCATCGGCTTCACGTTTGAGGTCGACGCTGGCAAAATGCTTGTCCAGAACAACGTCAATAACTACATCTTCGTTAAAGACAACGGACAAGCGAAGAGCAAAGGTTCGTGGGTATATCCGAAGCGTGATAGGTTAAAACCCGCGTCGTACGCTATATCTCATATTGCGGCGTTCAAGCTCTTGCTCGACGGTACGCCGATCGAAGAAACAGTCCGCAATTGTACCGATATAATGGACTTCGCAATGTGCGTCAAGAGCGGTACTTCGTTTGAACGGACGATATACAAGACCAACAACCAAGAACTCGAGGTCAACAACACAAACCGATTTGTCGTATCACGCCGCGGCATCGGCACCCTGTACAAAATTAAAGACGGCTCCGCACACCGTTTCCCGGATTGTCCGGACAATATAATCTTGATCAACGGCGATATTTCTGAGTATAATCTCAAGGACTTAGATATCGATTACGATTTCTATATCCGGTACGCCCACGAGCTTATTCCGAACTTCATCTGTCTCCACTAAATATAAATACCCCCGACGTAATGTCGAGGGTATTTTTTTTATTTCGTAAACTTCGTTAGCAGCTTTCCGCCACGTCTAAGTTTGATTTTATCAGGTCCGAATATCGCGACCAATTCTTGATACTCGTTCACATCTGAAGTAGTGTACGTATTCCCTTTATTCAACCAATACTCAATCTTAGCATACTTACTTGCTTTACTGTAAACCCATTCAAGCATATCTTTTCTGTCACGCTTTCCTGTGGCTTTCTTTGTTTCTTTCGACAACTCGTCGGGTGCGTCCAAGTATTCTTTACTCGAAACCATCTTGTTGCCTAACGACCTGACGTATGCTCCACGTCTCTGTTCGTACTGTTCTTTGTCCTTACCAGTGAGGACGATCACGTCGTCGTTGTATTGTAACCTGCCACTCGGTCCAGTGGTCGTCGTGCCAAGTCGTATCGCTTCGAGTTCGAGATAATTCGTACTTTCCTTGATGATTCTCGTAGGCAACACGATCTGCATTAAGTTCAACCAACGATGTGTTCCGTCGTCATTGACATACTCACCGGTGTACGGGTCAACTCTGTTCGGTACGAGGTACGTAAACCCAGGAAGTGCAGCGGCGAGGCGGTAATACCACTTCGACCCTGTCTTCTTCAAGCTCGGGTCAATGACACGCGCGATGCTCTTGAACAACGCCGGAACGTACTGTAACAGATACGTGCCCCACGCACTCGCAACGACGTCGCCAACGTTATCGTTGTATCGCAAGATATCGTCGAATGTTCCAAGCAATGTCAGGTTGCTCAACACGTCTGCGAACGTGTCCCATGTCTTGTCGTTCATTTTCGTCTTGCTCGTGATCGACGCGCCAAGGAGCAACGCGCTGATACCCGGTGACAACAAGTCGATAGTGATTGCGTAATCACCGACACGAATGACGAGGTTGCCGTAAGTATCTTCGTCCCAGTCAAGCACACCACTCAAACCAGCAGCAATGCCCATTGCAAACAGGACAGTGCCTATCGTCGCTGAGGAAATGTCTCGGCCGATGATGTTTGCGAACTGCGGAACGATGTCGTACAGCTGACTTCCACGTTGACGTGCTTTGTCAGCGTCACCGCCACGCATTACTTTCTTCTGAATAAGCGCTTCGTACGTCTTACCGGTGATCGGGTCAACACGCGTTTCGACTGTCTCAATGAACAACGTTTGCGTCTGGTATTTATATGCTGCCGCGTCGGCAAGGACTTTCACCCAGTTGAACGGCGAGAATCGAATCAAGTACGACGTGATATTTGCAGTGACCTTCGCGAACGGTAAGAACGACGTGAACAGCAATCCGAGGACCGGGAACTCATACGACATCTTAGCGTACCACTTCGTGAAGTTGTTCGACTTACGGAGGTACAGTTGCTGTGCGTCATCGAGCGCCATGTTGAGTAACATCTCGAAATCGTCTTTGCTTATATCTTTAAGAGGTTTATTCAGTGATTCAAGGTACTGTGCGAGACGTATCTGTATCTCGCGGCCGAGGAATATAGCATCGCCTTTGCTCAACATATCGAATGTGAACGTGTACCACTTCTGCAATGCTTTGTTCACGACGTCGTCGCTGAAGAACGGGTAAGCGTTCGTAATATTTTCGATAATGTTGTCGCTTGTCGGGTTGAACTTACTGCCTTGCAATATCGCGTCGAGACGTCCGTTATTGATAAGCTTCTGATCGATATACGCTCTGACGTCAGAAGGAATATCCTTGAACTTATGACGTTTCGCAGTGAGAACAAATTCGCCTTTTATTCCGAGCTTCTCGTTGATTTTGACTGCTAAACGTTGTGCAAGACGTTCGCTTATTTCGTTTATTCCACTGAGGGCAATGTTCGACGTTAAGTTCCTAACGTGCGTTGCCGGGTTCGACAACATCGCAGTGTATCTGAACGAGTTGATACGACGAGTGATGATTTTAAGTGCTTCGTGGTAACGTTTCTGTTTCAGCAACTCACGTATCTTAGGAATCTTGTTCGCCATATCGAGCAACAGTTGCTGTTGAACTTCCATTGCTTTCTTATAGTCCCCAGAACGACGAGCGTCGACAAACGCTGCAAGCAACTCTTCATCTGCAACGATGCCCATCTTACGGGCAGCGTCGCGGTAACGGTCAGCGTCAGCTTGTGTATTTTCAACGTGCGATTGTGCAGCGAGCAACGTACCAGAGCTACTTGAAAGTCGTTTCCTGAACTGACCGACAAGGTCACGAGTCGTTAACGACATATTCTGGTTGAACTCGTACAACGTTGCAAGCGTGTAGAATATCGCAAGACGCTGGTAGTCACTCAGGTTCTGGTACTTCGCACGGACCATATCCATAAAGTCAACGATCGACTCGTTGCTCCATTCCATCAACTGAGCTTTGAACGCGTTGTTGAATTGTTCGATATCCGTGATAGGCCTGAGGTTTCTACTCGGACGCCACGATTTGAGTTTATTGAAACGTTCTTTCGTGCTTGGGCTCAAGACGTAATCTTTCGGTTTACGATTCGATTTGACGTCCGGACCGCCAGTCGTTAAGTTCGTTGCTTCGATCAAGCGACCGCCTTTCTTAGATTTCTCAACCTTTATGTTCTTGTTCGCTTCATACGCTTCTTCAGCTTCGGCAAGAGCAGCATTACGAATCTTCGCGTTCTCAACGGCGTTTGCGAGGTTCGTTTCTTGCTGTAGCTTATACGCTTCTTTACGCTTTTCGATTTCCGAAACTTCTTTCTGTGCAACACGTTTAGCCGTCTGGTCCATTGCCTCAACGTCGTGAGCGTCTTTACCAGTTTTAAGCAATATCTGGTCGTACACTTGTCGACGTTGTTCCGGTGTCAACTTGTTCGTCGCTTGCTGTATCTCGATCGCTGCGGCAAGAGGACTGTGATGACCTATATTGCGTGTGAGTTTTAAGAGGAAAGCATACACGTTTTGAACCGTCAACGGCAATTTCATATCCTCAATAAGGTGATGAGGTATCTTATTCGACGGGTCGTTAATCAACCCTTCGATCGCTGTCTGCATTTGCGTCCACTGCGCTTCGTCGAAATATTCGTTGACCGTTGACCCATCGAGCGCCATGTCACGGACGCCAGTCGACGTTGTGTCGAGCGATGCGAATCGAGGCAACCAGTATAGAGCTTGCTGCAACTGGTCCAACGTCTTGAACGGCGAATTCGGATATAACCATTGCAACACTACGGCCCACGCAGTAGCGTTACCGATAACTTCAGGGTTAGTTCCATTATACGAGTTGATACGTTCTTCAACCCAAAACTTGTTAATGACCGTACCTTCACTCGTTACTGGCGTTTCTAAGTGTTCTATAAAATCGTCTGAGAAACCCATTGCACGCAAGTTTGAGGCGTAATCGTACTCTTCGCCCCATTTCCACGGCTTCGGCTCGAACACTTTCTTCCATTCAGGAGGCAAATCGAACGGTGATACCGGCTTCGGTTTCTTAGGCTTCTTAACCTTCTTCGTCTCAGTATCGCTTTCAGATTTTGTATCAACGTCTGTGTCCGTTTCTTCAGGAATAACAACAGGAATAACACCGTCTTTAACCGGAACATCTTCCATGTTATCGACAGGCGTTTGTTGTGTATCAGGTGCGCCTTTCTTAGCTTTCTTACGAGCAGATTCCTTGATCGCCCTCACGCTTTCGTTTTCAGGTTTGATGTTGAGCGTCGACCTGACTTCCGCAACTTCTTTCGCGTTGATTCTATCCTTGACGTAATTTGCGTACGTCTCTTCAATCAGCATCAGTGTTTCGGTGTCGGTGTACAGGTTATAATCTACGCCTTTCTGAGGAAGTCCAGAAACGTCGATGTTGTTCATTCTGGCCTTGCTTATCTGGGCGCGTATTCTATTGAGAATGTGCTGATGGACCGTAGATAACTTGTATTTCGGGTCTTGCGGCTGCAACAACTGTTGCATTTCCTTTCGGACGTCGTTCCATTCGTCACCGAACTTCGCTTTCAAGTCCGCTTTTGCTTGACGTAGTTCCAAGACGTCCCACGCGTGAATGCGCTCTTTGTCGCTCATACGTGCGATACCTTCTTTGTACCGTTTCATAAACTCGTCTTTCGTTACGCCTAACTGTGTCGACGGAATAACGTCGTCGACGCCTTGTTCTTCGAGGTTTCGAATAGCAATATCTTCAGTCGATTCTGTGACGCCCTTGCCATTGATATCCGTAATAAGAACGTCCTTTCCTTCGGATGTCGTTACTTCGATTGCCGTCGTTTTGAGGTCAGGCGTGAAGCCGTATTTCGCTTGATCGACGTACGCTTTCGCGCAGTCGTAAGTCAATATCGGTCCGTCATATGACAGCAACCATACGTTTGCCGTTCCACTTGCAACGTTCGTGTTCGTCAACAGTTTATCGACGAGCTTCGAGTATTTCGTGTAGACATTCGGGTCAGCGGCAAGCGTGTCATTGAACGCGTCCATAACGTCTTGCGTCGACTTGAACGTTCCTTTCTTGTCGCCCATCGAATATATGATGAGCAGCAACTCCGGAATGTCTTTCAAGTTGCGTTGTATCGTGCCCGGCAATGCAGCACTTACTTGCTCATTGGGGTACAATACCGTTGTAACGAAGTTCCAAGCGTCGGCGTTACCGATGTTATCGCTGTAAATCAAACGTCTGACGTCGTTGTTCGTCATTCGGCCCGTCGAGTATATATCGATGAACTCATCTGAGAAGCCGTACGCTCGCAAGCTGTCCGTTTCGTTTACACCCAGTCCAAGGTCGGTCTCGACTTGATATGCGACGTCCGTTGCTTTCTGTGCATTGCTCTTTGCTGTGTAGAAGCATATTTTCGCCTTTTCTGCCTTCGGTATGAACCAATTGAAGAAATCATCGAGCAACGGGTCAGCGAACTTACCGACACGAACGGTTTTACCGGTATTGAGGTCGGTTTCCAGACGCGTCGGGAATCGTTCGGTAATGATACGATACGGCGCTCTGGTAGTGCGTTCACTGTACACTACACGATAAAACGCATACGCTAAATCGTAAGCGTCTTTGTATCTTTTAACGTCGTTCGGTGTACCAAGAGCAGCGGCAATCGCCTCGGTAAGCGCAGTACGAGCAGGTCCTTCCGGAACACGATTCTCTATTGACCCGGCCAGATTTTTAACGTTGATCGACGCATCACCGATATCAGTAATAGCGTGCCCAAATTCGTGCGCAGCAACCATTGCAGGAACAAAGTTGATATCCGTTTCGCTCCAGTCGACTCTAATGACACATATTTGACCGTCATAGTACGACCCTTCCACAGAGTCAACCTTCATATTTGCGCTCAACCCGAATGGACGACCGTCAAATGTGAACTTGTGCGTCGTGTCCGTCGTGAAAACCATCGGTATGTTCTCGTACTTAACACGTAACTCTTGAGGAAGTTTCGACAAATCGATAACATCTCCGGCTTTCAAAATGATTGCCGCGTTGTCTACGGTTTTGTCGCCTTTGTTGATTATCGTATGACCAAGACGATTTGAGTGTTTGAACGGCGGAATAGAACCTTCGTCGCCGAACAAGTTCATAATATTCGACCATGTCGGCGTAACGGTCTTCGATAAATCAATTTCGACCTCTTGTCCGTCTACAGTGTACACTTTCTTTACACCAGAGAACAATTTCGTCGGCATTGAGAACATCGGGACAAACGACTTCGTTACCGGGTCGTACATTACCGAGTACCGTTTCATTAAGTACCAGTTAACAGTACGAGACCACGTATCACCCGAGAAATAATCTTCAGTTATATTGTACTCGTGATGGAGCTTCGGATTCGTCTTGTCGGCAAGTACTTCGCGGATCGTGTCGATTCCTTCTGACGAATACGCATTTATATCGAATATCCCATTCAGGTCGCCGTCCTTCAAGAAACCGGCAATGTTCTTGCCTGCTTCTCTCATAGCCGATTGTAACGCATATGAACTCGCAGCAACCTTTCTTGCTCGCGTTCCGCTAAACGCACCAACAGTAACTAACGGGTCATCGACAGCGCTCGGGTCCGTAATATCGTCGAAGCCGAAAAGCTTATCACTATCGCCATACGACTCGATCGTTTCTTTGATCGTGTCTTTGAATCCGTAGTACCAAGGATATCGCCCGTCGAAGCCCAAGTGCTTTTCAAGGAACGCGTCGCCGTACGTTTCCCTCATCAGCGGGTCAACGAATATGTTTTGTATCGCCCGGCGCGGTAGATAGTTCCTGCAAAGTGTTTCGCTCTTACTTAATATACTTGTATATTCGGAAAACAACTGCGGGTCAATGATAAACAACGACTTCAAGAACGTTAATGTTAACGGACTGCCGTTAGTTTCAAATACCTGGAAGAACCAGTCAGTGACCGGAGTGCCGAGTTTAACGCCTTCTGCATACGCTGCGTCGAAGTTGATTCCTGTAATCTCAGTGTACAGTTTACCAAGAATAGAACGAGCGTAGTCGTTTTCGAACAACTTTTCCATCTGGTCCATCACTTGGAGGTCGCGCTGTGTGTCGGAATCAGTTGCGTCGATATTTTCCCACAGACCTTTCACGTCTTCAGGCAAGTATTGTGACGTCGTATTCTGAACTTCGACCGTATCGTCGGTGAACCCGAGGTCTTTCATCGTCTGGTTAGCAATGAACTCATTTACACCGGTCTCACTCTTCTTAGCGAATGTCCACAACGGAACGTTCTCTTGCAATACCGCTCTACCAGAACGAGCATAAATTTCACCGTAGTTCATCTGATAGATACATTGCGACAGCAAACCACGGACTTCTTTCGTGACAGTTTCGAAGTTATTTGTCGAGTCGTATTGCGCCTCGATTTTCTTTACAAGTTTACCGTCTTCACCGAATACACCTGCGTCGAGCAACTCTTTACGGTGTTCGTAAATGTTCCTCATCATCGTACGTACTTGTGTCTCGTTCATTTTAGCAACGACACTACGTACAACGTTTATATTCGTACCGGCGTCCATACCGAAGATGTCTGCTACCTGATGTCGGAACTCGTGGTAAATTACAGGTATCAACGTGACGTCGTTGAACGCGCTCACGCTTGTACCGTTCGACGTAATCGTGATTTCACGATATGCTTGACCGGAACTCAGTTTGTTGTATATCTCGGTCAATGCGGTATGAAGACTCGGTCCTTCGGCGGTTTTCAATACCGGGAAGAACTTACCGTATTTCTCGGCCATTACTTCATCGGTCAGATTTCTTTCAAACGCTTTAACGAATCGATTCGCAATAGTCGAACCGGCTTTAATGATGGTCGATTTACCCGTCGTGGCCGTTGCAGCAGGGTCTGCATTCAAAACAACTGATACGCTCGCAGCATTTTCCCCATTGCACGCATACATTCCTGCATTTGAAATAATGTCACTTGCTCCGAATCGCACAGTTGTAGCGCTGTTTACTTGTGCTTCGGCGTCAGCTTCTGACTTTCCGAGTGCAACGAGTGCGTCTTTGTGCAAATCGATTTTCGTTCTGATGAACTGGTCATTCGTTACAGGGTCGATCTGAGGCAACGGTACGAATTTCTTCGACTTCTCGTCCCATTGCACGTCGCAAAACGCGTCAGCGATAAACTCTTGTGTATCTTTGTCCGATACATCAAGACCGTTCTCAGACACGTACGAGTCGATAAGTTCGTTGATATACGACCAAACGCTTTCAGAATACGGAATCTCGGCATACGCTTCAGAAAGAATCTCGTTCTTTTCAACGACTGACTTGCCGTCGAGGTTAGCAGTGTCGACGTCATATCCGTTGCGGACAAGTTCAGAGTACATCAAATCGTTGTACTTCGACAACGTCAAGTACATATCCTGCAACATCTGGTCCGTCAAGAAATTCGTTCTCTTCAGTACTTCTGCGTTAGGGTCAGTAACGTGTTTACGTACCGCTCTTGACAATTCGGTCATAACCTTACGGTCTGCACGAGCAATAGCTCGCATTGCAACGTCAGAATACAACGCCACGCTTGCGAGCTCGATATCTGTTTCAAGTTTATATCCTCTGTTCCAAGGCGCTTTGCCGATACGACCGACGACTCTCAGAGTATTTTCAAGAGACAGACGGTCACGGACCGTTAAGTTCGGAAGCATTTTCGCAATGCCTGCTGCGAACGCTTGTTCGGACAATGCGTGTTGCAACAACTGCGTCGGACGACTGTCTTTGATTTGCTGCGCGTCGATCAGGCAAACTTGATGAGGCATAACCTTGCCGTTATCATCTGCAATATCGAGAGTGAGAATCTTGAACGGAGCTCCGCCATCTGCCATATTGATAGCGCCGAACTCGCCGACAATAGTCTGCATTCCGAGTACAGCGGAAATGTTACTTACAATCGCTTGTGAATGTTCAGACGGTCCAACCGGCGTAAACGTCAGGTTAGGGTCTGCTTTATTGACGGCTTGACTTACAGCGTCCCAGTTCGCTTGATTCTGTTTCTGAGTAATATATTCACGGACCTTACGTGCACGGTATTCGTACGAGTTGCTTACCATCTCGGTGATTGTACCATACGACTCGGGGCTGCTCTTGCTGATATACGACTCTAAGAGCGCTGTAGCAGCGATCGTCGAGCGATACGCCATAGCGTCTTGTTTCTGAGCTTTCTCCGCTTGTTTAGCGTACTGTGTATCAGTAAGGAACTGGTCAACGGTTACGTTTGCAGCTGCCGCCGCTTTCGATACCGCAGTATCGCGGAACAAGTTATTGAGACCGTCACCGGCAAGCCACGATTCGAATTTGTTAAGTTTTATGTCACCGACGGTGATTTGCTGTTGCGCTGCAATTTGTGCGCCGCTGATAAGGAACGAGGACAACGCACCGACAGCAAACGCCATCAGAGCGTCTTCGCGGTCAACCTTTTCCCATTTGCCGTCTATAATGACCGAATCGAGGCCACATTGCAACCATTCGGTGATCGCTTCTTCTGTACCTTCCTGAGCGGCGTCAAGAATAACTTTCGCCGCACCGGCAGCGAACTTACGTCCGGCAGTGATTGCACCGCTTGCAAGAATCTTGTTCGAAACACGAGTTGCAAGGTCAAAGAAACCGACGCCGTATGCACCGCCACCGAACAACAGTTCAGGACCGTATTCCGTTGCAAGACGTTCAGCGATCAATGCCCACTGTTCGGCAGTCCTACCTTCTTCACCGAGTTTTATGAACTCAGGGTCGGTGATAGTCGATTCGTAAATCGTACCGAACATCTCGCCGGCGTACAACATAACTAAGCCGGGCGAGCCAACGGCACGACCGACGATTGCCGGTACCATCTTCGCAACGTTATCGAATAACGACTGGAAGAACTCGACCGTCTTGCTACGTACAGTATATCCTTCGGCAAGACCGGACCACTTCATAGAAGTAGGCGACACGCCACGGCCTTTCTCTTCGAACGTTTCCATAATGTAGTTTGTGAACGAGAAATTTTCACCGTACCCTTCAACGTCAGCAAGACTATTCCATTCGCCTTCGCCGCCATTCGAGATTGCCGTACCGACGTAATAACCGATATCGACAAGCGATTTGACGAAGTCCGTCATTGACGCCGCAAATACACCGAGCGCTTCACCGAGGCCATAACCGATAGTTGAGAAGAATTTTTTCGCTCCGGTCTGCGCTTGATAAGCACGTTCGGCGACCGCCGCTGCTCGCGCTTCGGTCAAGGCTTCCATAGTCACGGCGTACTCATTCTCGTCAGTCTCGAAGTATTGTGCGTTACGATATACTTCTTGAGCGAACTCGTCGCCTCTAAGGTCGTCATAAAACGATTCGTCCCAAGAGTTGATCGGCTTCTGACTTGCGAATATTGCTTGTTCTTTGACGTATAACTCAATCGCTTCCGGGTCACCGGCAGCAACGAGTTGCGAGTATTTATCTGGACTGTAGAAACGACTGTGTTTCGCTTGGTCAAGTAAATACTCGGTAGGGTTTAGTTCGGTTGAAGTTGTATATTTTCTAGCCATAGAATCTCCGTTTATACTTCTCTAAGTTTGATAAGTCGGACGTCTGCTGCGTGCTTACCACCTTTTTCTTGATTATCAGGGTCTTTATCGGCACGAGTGACGAGATATCGCTCGCCGTTCACAATAACAGTATCACCGCACTGGACCTTCCCTTCGTAGACAAGAGTGCCCAACTTCTCAGTCGAGCCGTCCCATAGCAACGCATCTTGGTCAGCGGCTTCGGCTGAGCCACCGAACTTCTGGTCTTTGTTCGAAGCCAGTACGTACTTCTTACCACCGGCAATGATTACCTTATTAGAGTCGTACCACTCATTTAGCGTCTTATCTTTAAGGACGTAATCGTTCTTGCCACGTTTCTTAATCGCCGAATCAATCAAGTCTTGATCGATGCGCGACGTGCCTGTAGTAGTATTGATGGACTTCGCCCAGTGTATCTGTTCTGCGTCGCTCATCTTTGTGAAGTCCACCATATCGTGCGTGCCGTACATCGTAGCTTTGCTCATAACCGACTTCAACTGAGGGTTGCCTGTTTGCCGTTCAATAGTTTCACGGTACGCTTCGCGGTTTGCCTCGTTATAGTACTCGTTCGCATAAATCTTATCGTCTGAGAACTTCGCCAACTCACTATCTGAGAACTCGCCTGCCGCTTGCATTGCCGCTGGGAAGTACTGAGTATAGAAGTCGTACAAGTCTTTGTCGGACACAAATAACTCTTCACGATATTTCTGGACGCTCGCAGGGTCTGAGTCAGCGAACTGGGCAAGGACGTGTTTGAACTTACTCGTCGTACTGTACGTGCCGTCAGCGTTACGTTTCACATAACCTTGCGCTTCAAGTTGCGACGCACTGATATCCCCAGTCGCTGGGTCAATCACGTTCGGATCGAGTCGACTTAAAATGTACGTACTCATTTTTGCAACGTTCGATTCGAAATATTCGCCGAACTTCGTACGTTCGGTCTGAACGGTTTCCGCAGCTTTCTGACGTTGCTGTTCGAGGCTGAGTATTTGCTCACCGAGTTTAGTAGTATAGTCCTGTTTTACGTCAGTCATATCGAAAAACTTCTGATTGACCTGGTCAGCATACCTACGCGAGCCGAGCAAACCTGTCGCTCCGGCAAGTTGTTCTCTCTGCTGCAGAGCGTATGTGCCCGTCGCTTCGGATTGCATTTTAGCATTCTCATAAGCGTTCGCGTATAACTCTCTCGTCGTATCTTGGAGTCCAACGTAAAACTCGTCGATCTGTTGTAACGCGGTGTCGTATTGTCCAAACGTAGCGTCGTAATTCGACGCGGACAAAGTCTTCGACAAATCGTCGAAGTCTCCTGCCCGCATTACGGCATTATAAGATTCGCGAATATATTGATTTTTCTTTGCCATCTTAATTTAACCTATCCAAAATTCGATATTCGAACGCAAGGGAACGAAGTTGCAACTTCTCGTATACTGATAAGTCATTCTTAGAATACATACGTACCGCGATGTACTGGAACTTCGGAATGTACGTACGTAACAACAACACTTTTAATTCTTTGATATCTTCAGTGGTAATGTACGGACGCCCATCGGTGAATTCGCGTGTATACACTTCGAAGTCAACGTTCATTTCGAAATTCTTAACGGTCTCGTTTGGATATAACGCAAGAACAATGTCACGCATGTTCTTGTTCTTCGTCGTATTCCCGAGACTCATTGGGTGCGTTTGTATATACCACTGTACTTTATATTGCAAGTTTTCATAAAAGGGTGTCATGTTTTCGAATGAAACGTTTACCAACTCATCGTTATATCGGGCAGTGTACCCGTTATTCGAAATCATATCCTCGTCTGTAAACTTGTATATAAGTCCGTTGCTCGTCAGAGCAAGCAAGTCATCGCCAGAACGGAAGAATTTCATTGCATCGATAGGCAACGTCCAGTACCACCACGCTGAAGACCTGACGTCAAAGAAGACAATCTTCGTTTCAGCTCCGGTCGATATGCAATACATATTGTACCAACGCCCTCTGAACGTAAAGCGGCGTTTCTCGTTTGCAAGGAACTCGTCGTACTTCTGGAATATTGCAGAGCTCATCGTTGCAATGTTCTTCGCCGTCTCGGTCACTTCACTTGTACCGACGAACATCATGACGCCATCGTCGCACATTATAGTCGGTACGTCGTCCATTGCTCGACGTGCAAAGCTACCACGTTTACGTCCGTGTATATCGAACTGCGAGACAACGGGTTTCAAGTGAGTCAACTGACCTGTGCCAGTGCCCAGAATCCAGTACATACCTTTCTCGGTCGACATAATCGCCGCCGTAGGACTTATTGCGAGAATATCAAGAACTTTATCGTCGGTTGACGACATCTGCTCCCACGAATAAGGGTCGACGTACTTCGGGCTGAACGTCATCGAGTACGCGAAATTCCTGCCAGACGTGAAGATGATACAGTTGTTCATCGAGTAAACGCCGTCAATATTCTTCATTGCTTCTCGGGCGTCGTTCCAAACGGTATAGAGTGCTGTGCCGATTTTCTCAGTGATATCGAATATCGGGTCAGCGTACGCCGAGCCGTTTGTTCCAGTTGTGCCGTAGAGTTGTGATTCAGAGTAAGCGTACGTGATCGACCCAGAGCCAGCAAGAACTTTCATAGAGCCATCGCCCTGCTGTTCGAACTTGTGCGTAAACGCTCCGTCCTGAATCTGTCCGAGGACAGGCGTAGTGTATGCATAAACGTTGACAATCTTCAAAGAAGCTTCGCCCCCGAATGTACGAGAGTATTTTGTTACGAGAGTTGTAGCGTTAGCAACGAACGATGTAATCTCGTTGTTCATAATAAGCTCGGTGTACTTCGGGTTTACTTCAACACCGTCAAGCAAGACTGACGTGTAGTCAGCGTACTTTGTGAGTACCGGCTTGATACTGGAAACGGAAATCGTCGTCGCAGTAGACGTAGCAATGTTCACTGAAACGGTAGTGTCTATACCGAAGATTCTGAGTTCATCGGTCGTTTTCGCAAAGATATGTCCAATGACAGGGTACGCGTAGGTGTGGGTGGTTCCGGTTGCACCCTGAACGAATATCTCGTTAGAAGCAAACGACAACGCCAATACGGTAGGCGTATTATCGGCATTATTGAACGGAAGTGAGAACTTTTTCATCTCACCTGTCTCACCAGATATCGGGCAATGAACGTATAACGTCGTGCCGATACGTAACAAATATATTGCAACAGGCGGTGACTTCGTGAGCATATACTCAGGTTCGTAGTCGGTTTTAGTGTACCTTACTCTGAACGCAGCGAGCAACGTCACGTCTTTGATACTTGTGGGCGTTTCAGGGAGGTCTGTCTTAGATACAGAGTACGACTTAACACTTCCTTCGGCTGATGCATTGAAAGCAAGCGTTTCGATTTTCAAGTCACCAGATGAAACAGTTGCGTATACCGCCAGTGCTTTGTACAGTTGGTTTTGATCGGTTTCCCAAGTCTCGCCATAGTCAACAGGACTCATCAAACATATTTTATCCGCGCACGAATAGAACGTATCAACATATCCTGACTGCCCTGCAACCTTATATGTGAAATTACGCAGACCCCACGGCTGCGAGCTGTTCGTAGGTTTGCTACCTTCAACTATACCGTAATTCGAAACACCGATACGGACTTTGACATCGTCTTCAATAGTTGTGTTGTTCAGCGCCCACGCCCAATCGATATGATACTTCCTGAGAACGTTCTCATCGGTAAATTCACCGTCGGTCTCAGCGTCCCAGTTTTTGTCAGCGCCGCTCTCGGTTAAAGACAATATTTTAAGAGATGAGTTCGACAAGCCAGACGACAATGGACGTATAACGCTCAGATAAACATCTTTCGTGTAAACCGTTACACCGCTTGCAACCCATATCTTACACGTACACTGTATTCCAGACGGAATCCCGCTTGTCTCTACCGGTCTCTCGGTATCGTTTTCTGTCGCCAACGCCGTAGTAGACGGGCTGAACTCGTACTTAATTCTTGCGATTGTTTCGAGGACACCGCCGCTTGCGTCGCACGCGTCTCGTTCCCATCTTGCAGGAAGTGTTGCAGTTGCGTCGCCGGCTTCGGTAGTGATGTAATTCTGGAACTTTCCTCTGAGGTCATACGGTGTCGAATAACTCAACGATGAAAACCTGAAACCAGGACCGTTGTTCGCCTTCGTACTGAAGATATTCAACGCTTCACTCGCGTCACCGTATTCATTGACGGCAATACGACGACCTGTCGGGTCAAGGTATACGATAGGTATATTCGCTCCTTCGGTCAACGAGGAAACGGACGTACCGTTATAAAGCAGTACGCCGAACTGATCGCCCGAGTTGCACCTCGTAATGTATATACTGTTATTCGCAACGAACAACCTACTGTCGGCCGTCACACGGTAATCAATATACGTCTTCGTCGGATACAACTTCAAGAACGCATATTCGTGCTCGGCACCGGTTGTGTTGTCCTTAATAATCGCGTAGATATCGTCGCCCAGAGAAACAGAGTCAACGACCGTTACGTCTTTCTCAGGCAAGAACAACGGTGTGAGACGTTTCCTCGTGACAAGACGATAGTCTTCGTCGACATAGACGTTGCAGGCGTCGTTCATTGCACCCGGCGCCATTTCTATCGTCGTCTCGGTGTTGTATATCCCGCGGAAATTTGTGACGCTCGACGTGTACGTTCTACGTAAATCGCGAGACGCCGGGACGTCATATCTTATTGGTCGTTTTCGAGATATCGAAGCCATAATTCTACTCCTCGTATGATAGTTTTGTCAGAGAATTGCGGGTCAATCTTACGTTGCCTGTTTCCAAGTTCTTTGACTAACACCGCCATTCCTTGAAAAATTTCGTCGCCAGTGACGTTCTCACCGACGCGCATTGTATAGTCGTCTTCGATTTTAGATACTTCAAAAATAAGTTTGTCTTCCATAGGTCACCACTTAGGTACAAATCTGAACGATTCTTGTAAATCGGATATACCGTTATCAAGACGAGCAATCGCTGTCTCGTATTCGTTCTGTATAGTAATAGCCGTCGTTAAGTCGATGTCCCTCATAAGCTGGGCAGCGACGTATAACACAGCGCACGTCATAACAGATTCAGGGATAGTCTCACAGTTGTGCTCTGTGTCACCCGTTTCAATCTTCGGATATAACGTGTCGCAAATGACTAAGTATTTGCCGGGGTAATTAAATCTTATCGTACGACGAGTGGGCTGGTAATACGTTGCACCAGGAACGTCTGTGTCAACAAACAATACCGACAGTACGTCGCTCGGTAATGAGCATTCGGGGAGATACCCGTTTGTGTCGTACGCTACGTCGAAAGGAATCGTCACTCGATTTGCGAGGACGTCGTTAGCAATGAACGTCAAACATTCGTTCAACGTAGGAATTATTTTGCTATCATAGCCGAACTGTTTCGAATCTTGTTCGGTGATGAATAGCTTGTTTAAGACTCTTGTCGTAAATTCTGAAATGTTCATAATTGCCTCTTATAAAAGTCCCCACCCCGAGACGTTGCATCGAGGTGGGGCAACTTTGTGTATTAGGTTACAGTTTTCGTCTGAACAGGGTTGGTAGACGTGTTCTGCACGACTACGCCGAGACCTGCAGGAGCGACGTCTGCTTCGGGAATGTCCGTTGTATTGTACGTGCCGCCATTCTTAGCGCCGGTGTCATACAGAGCGTCCATTTGGTCAGCGCCGCAGTGTACGTAGGCCATCGGACGGAAGTCGCCGAAACCTGCACTGTATCTTGCGCGGCCTTTCCAGACGTTTGCTTCGTTGGGCTGATCGAACCACGAAGAAACTTCGAGAGGAACACGGTCGATAAACACTGCGCCGAGGTTTTCTTTGTTCGCTGCGGGGTCAATCATAATGAATGCTTGGTCAGCGTTCGAGAAACCTTTCAGGTTGTTCAGGTACGGAGTGGTAAGGACCGTCCACTTACCGAATTCCATATTGAGACCGTTGTTGCCGAGCACTTCGGTGTACTGAGTCTTCAAGCCAGCGAGCAATGCGTTTCTGAATGCGTAGTGATTCGGAACGAGCAGAGTCGTCGGGGTCATCGGGGTGGGGTTGCCGTCGTAGTCGGTGTAGTTAATCATCTGGTTTTCTACATAGCCGACGATGTTGAGAATCTTGAGGTGAGCGTTAGGAGCCGTAAGATCGACGTGGCAGTGGAACTTATTGCTCTGTTTTTCGGTACGACCGGTCGTCACAGGAGGCAGGTGGTCTTTCGTGAAGAACAACTGTTTCGCGCCTTCGAGCGTGCCGTCTTTCGTGTCCATACCGAGACAGTCGAACGTAAATTTGCCCTGAGTATACGAACCGGTGAGAGCGCCTGCAAGCATACCGAAAGCGAAGATTTCACGGGTACGACCGTACGATTTGACGAAGCCCATAGCGTCAGTGCTGATCGTCATCATCTGGTTATCTTCGACAGCCTGCTTCGAAATTACGAAGCTGTTACGCCAAGTCGTCGATTTCCAAATTTTGCTGTAGCCTTCTTTGAAGTCAGAAAGCTTCGCGGGTTCCATATCGTAGCCGGGTTCGTAGTTACCCATCGACGTACGGGTCCTGTATTCCTCTTGATACGCATCGAGCGTATGCATAGCGAATACTTTGCTGATGAGGGATTCTTTTTCGAACGCCTCTTTTTGATTATCAAGCATCATCTTGATCGGCTCTTGCAATACGTTGAATGCCGACAAGGATAACGCTTCGTCAATGTTAAAGATAATTGCCATCTGTCATTTCCTCCTTAGACGAGATTCGTGATATCCTTGACGGGATATACTTCGATGCGTTTGTCGCCGACTGCGTAATCGCTTGCAACGACGTAATCTGCGTCGGTGAGGACCGTGCAATCTGTGATAGTGTAGGTGTACGATCCGGACGAGCCGCCACGTACAACTTTAACCGCCGAGCCTTTCTTGAAGGCGGTTGCGCCGAGATTCGTAATAGCTTGGCCATTCGAATCAGCGCTTCTGCTGCTACATTTCGAGCCGACAATGAGCGTCTGAACGTACTGTTTGTCGTAACGCTGCCAGCTGGTAAGTAAATTTGCCATAATTATTATGTCTCCTTATGTTTTGTTAATGTATTTCCTGATGTCGTCATCAGAAACGCCCGGGTTAAAACGGCGCATAAGGGCCATCTCTTGCTCGCTTATAACGCGCGGAGGAGTAGACGAACCTGAACTACCGACAGGCGACAAGTGGTCTTTCGACAGACGACTCGGTGCGTGGGACTTCACAAGGTCGTCAAAGTGTTCAGCGGCGTATGCCTTGTCCAGTGGCACTCCCTTCTTATACAGGGATTGAGTCGCTTCGTCCAAATCACTGAGCGCCGAAAACGTCGTTCCGTACTTCTGGTTCAATGAGAACAATGCGTCGGTTTCTTCTTTCTTCAAGTCCTCAGCAGCTTTCTCATCTTTTAACTTCTTCGCTTCGATTACGTCCGGGTGAGTCTCAACCAATTTGTCGACGATAGGTTTGACTTTTTCAGCATCCAGACCACTGGCAGTGAGCATTTTATCCTCGTTTTCACGTTTCAAATCTTCCCAGCTGTCATAACCTAAGCTTTGAGCGAGTTCGTTTCTTGCTTCGCGTTCGATTTTAACTCGTTCCGTCTTGAGGCGTTCAGCAAAAGCTTTCGTCTGATCGACGGGAATGTTCTCAGGGTTACCATCTGTTGGCGGGACAGGTTGACCAGGGTTACCTGCATTACCGAGGTCATCTTTAGCAGCCTTGTCGAATAAGTTCATTATTCAGTCTCCTTTGTGCGGCGAACTTCTGGGAGTACAGTTTTTCAGCCGCGTGTGTTCTATATATTATATAGCTTGTTCTCGCTAAACCGTGTCACGATTTTCAAAAATTTATTGAGAATTTTCGAAATTTTCTTTCGACGGTCCGAGAACAATAATGCTCGGTTGTGTTTCCGGCGTTACTGGGGTAGGCGGAGTAGTAGGTGTTGCTTTCATACACACTTCTTCTCTGTCTTTAACGATCGGCGTTTCTTGACTGTGCAACAAGTTTTCAGACAACCTCACCCAGAACGGCTTGTCATCGTCAATCTTGTGTTTACCGAACGATTGCTTCCACGTTCGAACAAATACTCGCCAAAACGACGGTCGATGTTCAGGTTGCGCGGGCAATTTTTCGAGTTCCCTGCGAGCACTTTCAACAATCGGGTTAGGCGGAATCTCAACAACGTATCGATTCTCGTCGGTAAGTTTATCACTGTTCTTGCGGCTGTTGAATTGCGAATAGAACGCAAGTTTGAGTTTAGCGACCAACACTCGACGTTCGAATATCTGCGAACCGGTTTTCAATCCAGCATATATAGCGCCGATAATACCGCCGCATTTTATAATGAGCGTCGGAATCATCGAAGCGTTGAAGTCCTGGAACGAGTAATACAAGTCACCAGAGAAGCCGCAGATACCTACGACGAGACATACTTTGCCGATGAGCTTTTGCGCATAGATTTGTGCCTTAGGTACGTCGTACTTGTTGCCGCGGTCACTCTTATGGTCTAGCGGTAAGCCGACACCTGCGAATTGACTATACAAAACTTGATTGTATCGCACGCTCACGCCGCCGTAAAACACCTCGTCCGGAGAAAGCAAGAGTCGACGTTTCAATGCTATCTGCCGTCTCTTAGGACTGTGCAATATTTTGCGGTCCAGATCGGCGACATACACGAGATATTTCTCAGCGCGGTTTACGTTATCGATATACTTCTTGAAGTTCTCGTCATTATATTCGGTCAACAGCAGCGAGTAGTGTTCTTTCAACTTCATGATATCGCTTAAGTATTCCGGATTCTTGCTTCGGCTTATTTCATCAGCGGAGTTGCTTATGCCAAGCATTATACCGAACGTGCAGAACGCAAACGCTAACTTTTCAAGCCAGAAATTGAGGCTTTGAATCTTGAACTTGTATGAGTCTAGTCGGAAGAACTCGGTCAATATCAACCCGGCGCATATCAAGACAACGAGCAAGATATTCGTCATAATCGTGAACACGCTTACGCGCATCGACTTACGAACATCGGCCGTTGTCATCTCGTCCTGAGTAGCAATAATATCGTTTTCAGACGACATACTACTTCACCTCCTCAGCCGATTTCACCTTTTCGTTGATACGAATTTTATCTTTCATTCCCTTCGCTTTAACGTGCACGGTACCCGTATGAATACCCGCTTTCGCTAAGAAGCTTAATCCGGTAATAATAAAGATGTTGATAAGCTCAGTAATTGCATTCTGGAACGCGTACAACATTCCGCCGATAAGCAGTAACGGAAGCCCCGCCATAACGAAGTCCATCGTCTCGATAGTCTTGCTTTTCTTTTCGACGAGGTCAATAAGATGTTCGTCTTCGGGTCTGGCTTCGAGGTCCGCTTTCTGTTGCACGAAAGCCGCAACGTATCGGGCGTATGCCGCTTTAACTCGTTTGAATAACGTCGCACCAAAAATAACACCGACAAGGACGCACGAGAACGAGACCCAGAATGACACGACCGCTTTTTTGTCAAGAACATACTGTAATGTACTTACATAACTGTAAATACAGTACGCTACCGGAGGGCACAACCAAGCAATATACTCAAGTACACTGAGCATAATTGCTCTGGGATTCCATTTCATAGTAGTTCCTCCTTAACGCTTAGTATTTTTCTTTCGACTTCTTCGTATTCGTTCCCGGAATGTTGACGTGGTCAGATACTTCAATCGTCGCAAGCACAGGGTCACCTAACAGCGACTGTACCGGCGCGTCAGACGTAAAATCAGTATCGATTTCGTGACGGAGGTCGTCTCTGAACGTCGCCGACGGTGATTTCAAGTCTGCAACAACTAAACCCATTTTACGCATAAGTGCGACAAGCTTGTTGTTCTGTCGGATATATTCGCGATTCTGTTCTTTGAGCAACTCGATTTGATGATTCGTCGCTTTATCGATCTGCCCGTCGACGTCAACTTTAATACCCATTGCAAGCAACTTCGTCGTTTCCGTCGCAGCTTCCGCAGCGATTTGTTTACGGTCCGATTCAGTCAATTTCAAGGGTATTTTTCTCGACGCGAGGTTTATAAATGCGAGAATAATTTTCACGAGGTATCGAACGACGACTACACCGCCACCGATCGACGCGACCCATACACCAACTTTGTTGATGATTTCGTTTGTTTCCATAAAAGCTCCTTTTCCCGTGTTCGCTGCACCGAACGTGAGAGTAGAAGTATTTTGTACCCAGTGCAGTGGTCAATTTTCGATAGTGTCGAATAAGCGTTGCACGGATTCTTCGTGCTCCGCGACAGTCACCGACAAGCGAGACACTTGCTCTTCAAGAGTGCAAATACGACTCATCATTACGTCGAACACGTCTTTGAGAGTCATCTGTCCACTCACCGGCATATCCGGAATAGGTATAAATTCCGGTTCGCTCGACCTGATAACACAGATCGAGTTATCAGGTACGTCGAAACGTTTTTGCATAGCCGTTATATAGTCCATATTCGTCCTCCGTTATTATACTTGTAAATAAGATTTTTCTTCCATTTTACAGTTCTTCCTTGAATGTAGTCTTTACTCCGTAGAGTTTTATATCACCAACAGTGCCATTTCGCACGATATGAATTTTAATAACCACTTTCCATTTGTCCGCTGTTTTTGTCTTGTTTGCGAATATATGGTTTACGCCAGACTTAACGACTGTAGAAATGTCTTCCCATACGGGGACAGTATCATTGCCGTTGTTGCAAATTTCAACCGTTGTAGAGCAACCAAAAGTTTTTACAAGGTCTAATTCGACATTGACAGCAGTGGGCATTGTTGCTGTTTCTTTGACATTGTAGGTAAGTTCTATTTTTTCCAAGAGCAGTGAGTAATATCCGTCGCTATCGGGTTGGTCTGACACGGGAGTTTCAGAGTTCAGATTACAAAGCGGACGAACCCCGTAGTTTCCGTCGTACGCAACGTAGTAGCCAAGCGAACCGCCTGAAGAGACATAGCGAACACGGCCCGAGCGCGACGAGTCGGGCGTTCTCATCCAATAATCTTTAGCCGTACCCGCTGTAACACTTTTCGAGCCTTTGTTGTTATTGTCTTCTGCAGCGTAGGTGGATATTTTCGCTATTCTAATATCATTTGTGTTTGCTTGAAAATACTGTAACCGCGAGCCTTCCATAATCGAGTTTTCGGCTTGATTAAAGAGTTCTGCTTTTGATGGTAAAAATACTTTCCTTGTAAGCGTGTCATAACCGCCCCCGTCTGTTACAGTGTTGCGTGCGACTTTGATTGTGGTATCTTGAATTGCGGAAATAAAATTCGCGTTAAAACCGTTCAAAAAGCCTGCGTCCACGTCGTAAGGGTTTTGTGATACAACGCTTATGCCGTTCGGTGACTGATCTGTGTCGTGTTGAGGTGAATACCATTGTCCAGCAGAAGCCGTAGAGTTCAACCACTGGTCTATGTTTGATACGGAATAGCGGTTGTTACCGTTATTTTGTCTACCGCTGTCCGTATTGTTCGGTTCTTTTGCGTCGAATGCCCGCAAGAGTATAAGTTCGTCCGTGATGAGCGTTGTCGAGTTTTCGGGATAGCCCGTATGATTTTGGTCGGCTTTCAAAAAGATGACATTGCCCATAACGGAATGTGGTACTTTTATTTTTGCCCCGATAGGTAAACTACTTAAAGTTGCCATTTTGTATCTCCTTTAATTTGAATTTTTGTATATCAGCAATAGATATACCCGTCGGCAGTAGAGCCTTTTGTCAGTTCGCATCCGTCAAGGTTGTCGAAAGTCTTTATAATCTCCGTCCCTTTTAATGTGGTAACGAGTTCGGACGATACACCGCCGCCCCCGCCTTGTTGTTGACTGTTACTTATTCCGTACATATTGTTTCTCCTTTTAGTTTATTTATTAAAGTCAGAGGCGTTGAGATACGCGCCATTGTTGCTGAAACTTGCCAGCGCAACAAATCTTCCATTCCCGTATGCTATGGCATTCCAGCTTTTTGCATCGATTGTTGTTGCTTCCGTCCAAGTTATGCCGTCAGTTGAATATGCCCAACTATTGACGGTCTGGTCTCCAAGAATGACAAACTTGTTGTTTCCATAAGCAATAACCCACGGATTGAACGATAAATTGTGTTGATAAATGTTCCAAGTTTCTCCATCAGAAGAAAATCCAACTTCTAAGTTTGTTAATATAACAAATTGTCCATTTGCGAATATTATAGAATGTAAAACCCCGGAAAATGGCGAAACTTCGTCTGTCCAAGTTATGCCATCTGTTGAACGGGCTATATATTCCCCGCGGTTAGGAGACAACTCATTCCCCAACGCCACGAAAACACCATTGCCGTATGCAATTTCGTCCCAATCTTGGTGTCTCGGCATACGCATCTTCGTCCAAGTTATGCCGTCCGTGGAGTATGCGCCTTCATAACTCTGCCCCACGGCAACATACTTGTTGCCCCCGTAGGTTATTCTTTCGTAAAAGGCAGTATCACCACCTAACTCGGGCATTGTTGTTTCTGTCCACGTTATGCCATCTGTGGAATAACCGCCAGCAGTGACAAACTTGTTTCCGCCATATGTAAGACACCGTCCGCCTAATTCTTTCCCCGCCCAATGTGTTTCTGTCCACGTTATGCCATCTGTGGAATAAACACCCGACTTATAACCTGCACCAAGCGCAACAAATTTATCATCGCCATATACAACGCCAGCCCAAGACAACTCTATATCGTACGATATTATTTGCATTTCTTGCCATTTTAGATTTGTTTTTGGTCGTAATGCAACTTGACCGTTTTTAAGTCTAATATAGCCCATAATTACCTCATTGAATAAAATACTTCATACTATATGTTGACGGCAAAGTGTTTACTGCAACCTTGAATGTGAATTTTCCGCTTGCCTCTGTAATAATGCTCGATAAGGAATTTTCGTTGAGCCAAGTTTCCGTCGTTTCGTCAAGCGGATAAAGCAAAACAAACTTATCACTTGTAATATCACTATCAGTTACTGTGAACAAATAGGGTTTTGCGCTTCCTGTGATTGAAACATTTGTGCTTGCGTTGGTTATAGTTTTTGATTCCGCCTGAGTAATAAACCCACTGTCATTTGTGAGTTGACTTGTCTTTGTAGGTATATCTGAGGTCGTTGCAAAGTTGCTGTCGTTCGTCAGTTCGCTTGTTTTTGTCGGGACTTCGGGTATTTCAGGCACAAAGTGATTTACCAAAGTAAACTGTCCGCTTGCATTGGTCTGCTTGACCTTGTAGGTGTACGGGATAGGCTGTGTAGGCACCGTATCGCGGATAACTGTTATACTACCATTTGCAAGAGCGCGAGCCTTTACTCCTCCTTCGTCTGTGAGTTCCATAAGGATATCACTGTTGGCGGTTATGGAAGTGTCGGAGATGGCGTAGGTAGATTTGCTACTCGTGTTTTGATACACACCGTTTGCAGTATTAGCTGCAACTGCTACAAACTTTCCGTTACCATAGGTTACTTCGTACCACGGACTGCTTGCGGGCAATGTAAACTCTGTCCAAGAAATACCGTCTGCTGAGTATGCTCCTTTGTCAGTATTAAATATGATAGCAACAAATTTCCCATCGCCATAAGTAATACTAACCCAACTACCACTCGAAGGTAAAGTCGTTCCAGTCCAATTTATACCATCTGTCGAATATGCGCACAGAGAAGTAGAACTAGTCTGAGTATTAGCAGCCAACGCGACAAACTTTCCGTTACCATAAGTTACGCTTCTCCAATTCAGCTTAGAAGTAAGTGTCGTTTCTGTCCAAGTGATACCGTCTATTGAATAAGCGCCCATCAAACTAACACTATTCGACACAGCTACAAATTTGCCGTCACCGTAGGTTACGCTTGACCAATCTTTCTTTGCAGGCAATGTCATTTCAGTCCAAGTGATACCGTCGGTGGAATATGCGCCATACATACTGTTGACCGCAACTGTAACAAACTTGCCGTCGCCATAAGTTAAGCATTCCCATCTTCGACTTGCAGGCAATGTCATTTCAGTCCAAGTTATGCCATCAGTAGAGTATGCACCTTTATCGCTATTGGATGCTACTGCCACAAATTTTCCATCACCATAAGCTACACCTTGCCATCTTCTATTTGCTGGCATACTCATTTCTGTCCAAGTGATACCATCTGTGGAATACGCGCCTTTATCACTATCAAATGCAACCGCAACATACTTTCCGTCACCGTAGGTTACACGGGTCCATTTTCTACTCGCAGGCAAAGTATTTTGTTTCCACCCTTGTTCAGGAGTAATCCACCCACTTGTCGGCAAGTTCCCGCTCTTCAACGCGCTCGCTTCTTGCGGTGACGCTTCGGAAACAGTAGGTATGTCATTTGCGGTTATAAACCCACTATCATTTGTTAGTTGACTTGTTTTGGTAGGAATATCTGAAGTGGTGGCAAAGTTACTGTCGTTAGTCAAGTCGCTTGTCTTTGTCGGTATATCCGAAATAGTGGCGAAATTACTGTCGTTAGTCAAGTCGCTCGTTTTGGTAGGCACATCGATTGTTACCGCTCCAGTCTGTCCATTTACGCTTTTTACAGGGACGTTCGCAACAAAAGTCGCTTGCCAATGTTGCGTATCCTGTTCGGGAGAAGTGGTCGAAGTGATACCCTCGATACAAACATATTGTCCGTTGTCCGTGTAAACAAGGTCGTCGATTTCATAGGTCGTACTTGCTACCCATTTGCCGCGGTTGTTATATCCGCCGCCAACTACGCTCGCACCATTGACGTTCGGTGCAAAAGTGATAACCGTTTTAAGTGTGATTTCGTTTTGTACTTTGCTGTAAATGTAAACACACTTGTCACCTGATTTACAAATAGGCGCATAGTTTCCGCTCATTGTGTCTGCAATATCAAACACCACTTGCGGAACAGTCGTATAATCGACAAAGTCCGTGAGTTCTATTTTTGCCTCATACGGGAAGTCCGCAAATTCCGTACTTGCTATCCAATTTTTAACAACAACATTTTGCCACGCAATGGTCACGGGCTTGCCGTCGCTTTCTTGATATGCGGTCTTGAAATAGCCAATCTGCAAGACTTTGTTGTCGACTAAATCTTGATTGAATTTGTCTTTGGTCGTGTAGTTATACGGCACGCTTTCTTGTGCAACATCCGTCACCCAAAGGTCAGGCGTTCCATCTTCCACTATCCATATCGTGTCCCCGCCTTTAAGTTGCGTTCTCGGATAGCCGTTCAATGCCGTAACTGCGTCTTTTGCGGTCATAAAGCCGATAGAAGTCGCTCTTCCGTCGGCTTTCATTATAGCTTCTTGAGCTGTCGCTTTAGCGTCATTCGCGTTGTCAACCGCAGTATTTGCGGTCGATTGTGCTCGGTCGGCTTTACTTATTCCATCGTTTGCCAAAATAGTGGCGTTGTCAGCCGTGGCTTGTGCGGTTTCTGCGTCCTGTTGAGCGTTGTCAGCGGTTGCCTGCGCAGCGTCTGCTTTGCTTATTCCAGTGTTTGCCAAAACAGTAGCGTTGTCAGCCGTGGCTTGTGCGGCGTCCGCTTTACTTATTCCAGTGTTAGCGTGTGCGTCAACTTCATTGATTGCGCCCACAAGTGTATTCTTTTCGTCAGTGGTAAGCGCAGAAAGGTTGCCTATGTTGATTTTATTCGCATCAGCGTGCTCGTCGACTTCATTTATCGCACCGACAAGCGTTGTTTTCTCGTCAGTGGTCAGAGTCTTCATATCGCCGATCTTGTTGTACAGGTCAGCGATCTTGTTCGTTATTTCTTCCGAAACGTTCAACACTCCACGGAAGTCGACCTGTAACGTTTCACCTACGATGACGCCGCCGAGTTGGTCTTTCGTTGCAATATACACTGGCGGTAACGCGATATTCGTGATATTGCCTGTCGTAATCTCGCTCGCCGTCGCGTTCGTTACAGATTCCTCAGAACACGGCTTGATGTTATATATCCTTCGAATCGGGTCACCGTGTACTCTCGCAATCGGGCTATCGCTCAGGACAAGCTTCTGCGAGCCGAACAAGTCTTGTTTCAGCGTGACATTACTCAAGAACTCGTTGTAGTTATCTACGGTTGTAGCATTATCACCTTCGCCTTGAGTAAGTTGAACAGGTGACGTCGAATCGAGTAGCGTTATCGAATACGTATACGTTCCGGGTGATAACCTGTCTGTGAACGCCGGCTCAAAAACCAGAGGTACTGCAAATGCGTACTCACGCTTCGTAAGGCCGATAGGATATACCGGAGGCGTAGTTGTCGGTACGACGAACATATACTTATTGTGCGCTCCGGTGCTTTCGTCATAGAGGACTTTATATATGATACCTGTATCGACAACAGATTCGGGCGTATTTACCGTCTTGCTCTTCGGATAGAAGCCGCCGTGAATCTTCATCTGGCCTTCAGCGTCCGGAGTACCGTAGCCGTAATACGTGTAGTCCTTGATCGGCATATACTCTTCGATGAGCATATTGCCGTTCAAGTCGTTCGCGTCCGTTTCGGCCTTAACGGAAAATACAATCGTCGGATTCTTCATACCGATAGGCAAAGCAAACGGCGTATCGTCACGGTTTAGTATCGACAACAGCACGACGCCCGAGTCGCCTCTGTTCATCGTTATCGTTTTGTTAGTGTAAAAAATAGACATTCTTTATCCTCCAATCATACTTTGAAGTTCGTTGTACATTGCCTGCTTCGCAGCCTCGTCGTCAGCTTTAGTGCTCGCAGCGCTTTGCTCGTTACCAGTAGGCGTAGCGGTCTGAGCTTTCTTACCCATCTCTACGGCTTTCGCAACCTGTTGCTGCATCAGACCGAATCGTTCGGTGATGTCCTGCAGACACAGTTTAGCAAGCGGGTAGTTGAGTTCCTTCATAATCTTCCAGTACAGCATCTGCGTTCTGGGGTCTTGCGGGTTGCCCATCGTGCCGCCGACGAAGTTGTTAGTCGTCTCGCGCCACATCGCTTCGCGCGAAGTGTACAGGACCGAAGCCGTGTCGACAGAGAACATGAAGCTGTCGTCGTAGTACAGATTTCCGACATCACCGTCTAAGAAGTTGTACCTGCTGATCGAAGCGTTTGTTATCGAACCATCTGTATCGTCAATAACGAACGTCTCGTTGTTGTCGCAATACGCTAAGAAGAAGTGGAACATCATCTCGTACAGATCGGCGTACGCGGCGTCCTTCATCTTACGTTTGCTTTCCATACGACCAGCAGCTTGCGCGGCGCTTATTTCTTTCGCCTTGCCACTCTCAGCGGTCGGGTCGCGCTTGCCCTGGTACGAGTCGGTTATACCGAGCGACGCTCTGCCGTATTGATACACGCGGTCGGCAAGGATGTCGTCCTGCTGAATGCTCGCTTGCAAGTTCTGCACGCGTATCGCGTCAGCCCATTTCGGGTCTTTCAATCTCACGACTTTCAGCGTCTCATTCGTGAGTTTCATATTCATCTTCTCAGGCATAGTGATAATGCTACCAGCCTTCAAGATGTTCTGTTCAATCTTAGTTAAGATGTTATTCGACGACAGTTGCGTCTCGGTCAAGATGTCTACATCCGACACGCCATAGGGTGAGTCAACTCGACTTATATTTACACGCATAACGAGCGGGATGCGTCGAAGCGCGTAGTATTTCACCTTGTCGCCTTTCTTAGCGAGCAGCAGTCTCGGTTTCGTCGGGTCTGTCGGGTCGCCTTTCACGACGTCGTCTTCGAGCGTTTCTTCTCTGACGCTCTTCTCGGTGAACTCGGTCGACCCACATATCGGGCAGACGTCTTCGTCCGTTGCGTACCCGCACTGTTTACAGACGCGCTGACGTCTCGACTCGAAGTCCCTATCGTCGAAGATTACAAAGTCGGTGTTCTCAGCCCACGTGAGGCGGCAAACGTAGCCGTCGCGGTCGTAGTACCAACACGTAATCATGTCGACCATACCTTTGTAGTTAGGACTCTCAGGCGGTATCTTGCCGGTCAAGTTATAGATTTTCATCATACTCTCGCGGCTGAACACGAACGCGTACTCGATTTTCTTGAAGTCGCGCACGCCGGGCTGCAACCAGACGTCCTGAATCGGGCGGTCAACGACCGTGATAGCACCGACGTTCTTTCCGTGGCGCACGGTGTCGTCCCAGCCAACTTCATAGAAGTGTGACCCTTGGACCAACACACCTCGTTCGATGCGGTCGTTCATCGTCTCGCTGTCGAGGCGGTCCATCTCATTTCTGAGCATCGACTCAAGGTCGTGGGCAAGGTCTTGTTTGTCAGCGTCCGACGGCGTTATTTTAGGCTGCGGTATAGCGTTGTTGATTTGCGTCTCGATCAACTCGAAGCACATGTTGCGCAAGCACTTCGTCCCGCTTTTCTCAGCCGTCGTACCTTTGTATAAATCTTCGCGCACTTGCAATTTGTCGTCAACGAACGGACGGCGTTTCTCACGAGCGTCGTCGAATAGCATTTGCCAGTAGCGCAAGCGTTCTTGTACGTCCCCCGACATCGGAGGAAACTGGTATTGTGTTTCTTTCTTCTTCATTCTTACCTCCACTCAACGGGGTATTTCCATTCTTTGAGTAGTTGTGATTTGAGTGCGTCGTCCGCTGCTTCGAAGTCTTGGTACATGTCGGGCGTCCAGACGCTGTACTCGCGCGTTACTTTCTCGTTCACAGGCGCGCCGATGATAGACAATCTGTTCAGCGCTTGCGTGAACGCGTCGACAGTGTCGTCATGCTGTCCCGCCGGGAACGCAGCTGCTTCATCGACGAGCTCGTAAGCCCACGGCTCGTATGGCAAATACACGTGTTTCGTTTCCTGTATGTACGATACCGCAGCCGCTCTGGACAGCTTACCGCCTTCAGGGTTGACGGGTATGATATTGTCGAACTCTTGCGACAGCATATCTATGGCCGCCGAGCCGTTCGCTTTATCTTCAATGTACACCGCGTCGAGGTCAGGGTGCGACGAGATATATTCTCTGAGCACTGTAATCATCTCAGTGAACGACAGGCGGCGTCTGGTACCCCAAATACCGTAGTAGTCGTTCGCACGCTTACCCCAGTGTTGTATAGCGACGAAGTCGCTTGTCTCGCTTTTCTTGAACGCCGCGTCGACGGACAAGACGTTATATACTTGTTCCGGCAAGTCCTCGTAGAACTGCCAGTTTTCTTTTAAGAAGATGTTACCCGAGTTAAGGACCGGGTTGCCTTGGAACAACGCGTTCCACGCACGCTCACCGTTCTCGGTCACGTACGTTGTTTTATAGTCTTTGAGCCACGCGGCGCCTTTACCAATCTCAGGGCACAGCGGCGCTCCTACCGGTCTCCCCATCGGGTCGTTCTCTTCTGCCTCGCACGGCAGGTTCAGCACTTCCACGTTCGGGAATGACCGTTTGATGTGACCAAACAAGTCGTCCTCGTGCCACCGCGTCTGTATGACGATAATCTTCCCGTGCGGCGCGATACGCGTTAAGATCGACGCGTAGAACTCATCTAAGATAGCAGCGCGCGTCGTCTCCGACATCGCCTCTTGCATGTTTTTCGTCGGGTCGTCGATTATGAACAGGTCCGCCGGGTTACCAGTAATACCTGACAAGATACCACGACTGATGCAGCGCCCGCCCTCGACAGACTCGAATTCAGTATTCGTCCACGGCGCTTCGGCCGGGTGGAAGTCGGGAAACAATCTCGGCCCATAGTCCTCGAGTTTCCTCAGGTTACGTCTTCCGAATCGTTTCGCGAAGTCCTCTGAGTAGCCGGCAATAATTACCGACTTGTCGGGGTGATTCCCAAGGTACCACGACGGCAACGTCTCAGTCAAGCTGCGTGACTTACCGTGCTGCGGTGGGGTTGATATAAGTAGCACGTCGAACGCCGCGCTTCCTTTCTTATTCAGAAATTCTTGCACTTTGTTACACAGAAACCTGTGAAACGCCGTATCAATAAAACCCTGGTTCGAATACAAGACGTACTTATAATAGGACTTCCGCGCTTCACGTACGGCAAGCTCCTCTCTGATCTGTTCGACCGATGCACATTGATCGATACCCAGTGTTTTAAGCGCGGCGGCCGTCGTTTTATCCATTGCTTACCTCGTCGCTTTGCTCAGGGTTCAATGCTTGCAGCAACGTCAACAGTTGTGTATCCGTCAGTGACGCCAAGCCCTGCGTTTTATGTTCCACAGTGACGTCGGTCTGCGGTTTGTAGCCCGCTGTATCTCGCAAGAATTCCGCCGCTCTCGTGTCGCTATCGTCTATTGCTTTCGCAAATTGCCCCAATATAACAAGCTCTGATAACGACAACACGTCTTCCTCTAACATCTGAGCAAGACCTTTCGCTTTCGACTCGTCAGACAATAAGTTCAACGGTATCTGCCTATCGGACAATTCTCTGACAATCGTTCTATAATGCCTCTGCGACGACCCCGATATGAAATCAGCCATCTTTCCTTGCAACGCTTTGACAACGTTCGTTTGTCTTTGCTCTGCAGTCGGAGTGACCGCTAAGGGAGCCTCTTCGTGCACTGGGTAGGGTGGGGGTAATTCTGAGTCGCAAGTGAATTCATCGTCGATGACGATATGAGTAGTGCCCGAGGGGCGTTGCCCCTCAGGCTTAGGAGAAAGAGAAGACACCGTGGGAAACGATGTAGGTGGGTTAGGTTGTGAAGGACGGGACACGTGGGTCGCCGATTCGGAGAGCGGAGTACGTGGCTCGTTGTTCGATGCTTCCATATACTATATATAGCAAGTAATGGGCAATGCACGTCACGAAAAAGTCAAATTTTTGCAAAATATTTCATCAAAATAATTAGTAAAGGCATACTGCCAAAGGCCGGGTGTGGGTGGTTTTTATTTTATTTGAAAATTCTATCGCGAAAACCGACATTGCAGGGGGAGGGGTGAATCCCCTTTTGTGGCCCATAGAGCCGCGAGGTTTCACTAGGAATGGCGAAAATTTTTATTGATTCCTTGTTCAGGGCCCCTGTATAATTTGTCACTCCGTTTGAATTTACCAGGTTTCTATTTATATTTATAAATATTATTTGGGCGACATATTGCGTAAGGCGCTAGTCGTATACGTATATAATATATCTGTCTCTTATACACATCTCCGAGCCCACGAGACACTGAGCGATCT
>ENA-UAOW01000181-UAOW01000181.1-human-gut-metagenome-genome-assembly--contig:-NODE-181-length-37443-cov-8.923184_pt1 | contig 37443 bp, 19 predicted proteins | sample MGYA00243470_ERZ654559 | MGnify/ENA primary metagenome ERZ654559 (study PRJEB26926, sample SAMN06164851) | human gut metagenome | biome: ENVO:00009003; feature: ENVO:2100002; material: ENVO:00002003...
CTACACTTATGCGATCGTCGGCAGCGTCAGATGTGTATAAGAGACAGAAATACAATAGTATGATCATAAAAAGAACTCATTTGGCAAATAATTCCAATATCAGTTATTGGGGAATATTAATTTTAGGAATAGCACTAATGTTCTCCTGCCAGGAAAAAGAATTTAACACATTTGCACCGACCGGTTCCGGCATGCTAAATACCGGCATACTCGACATACTGCAACGCGGCTCCTTTGAAACGGATGCCTTTATTACAGAATGGACCGTACCGGCAGCAACTACGATCGTGTTGCCACTCGACAGCGCTTACTCCTATAACTTTATCGTAGACTGGGGCGACGATTCCGATTTAAGCCAAGTGGTTGCCTTCAACGATCCCAACGCCCGTCACACCTATATGAACAGCGGAATCTATACCGTCCGTATATTGGGCACTTGTGAAGCCTGGAGATGGGGCAGGTCCACACACCCTATAGAATGCCGGCAATTTCTGACAAAAATTATTCAATGGGGAAATGTCCACGCTAAAAATTTTGAGGAAAGTTTTGCTGCCTGCATTGCTTTATCTTCTATCCCAGCAGGCATTCCCAATATGGAAAATTTCAACAATACATTTTATGGCTGCGAAAGTTTAACAACCTTACCTTCTGGACTATTTAGCAAATGTGTCAATACAACCAGCTTTTCGAATACATTCAGTCACTGTACTTCTTTAAGGTCTCTACCGCAGGATTTATTTAATGCTTGTACAGCTGTTACTGAATTTAACGGAACATTTTATACTACGGGACTTGTATATATTCCAGAGAAATTATTCGATAATTGTCAAAACATTACCAGTTTTCAAAACACTTTTGGAAATTGTAAAAATATAACAAATATTCCTATCGGACTCTTTGATAAAAATGAAAATGTCATTTCATTTCTCCAAACCTTTGCATTTTGTGACAATTTAAAAACAATTCCATTGGGATTATTCGATAAATGTAAAAAAGCAACAGATTTCATGTTAACTTTCTATCTATGTTTCAATTTAACAAGTGAGACACCCAAAACGAACGGTATTGAATTGTGGGAAAGAGCGGGACTAATCGGCTATCCTACAACGATTAACGGACTTATCTGTTTTTATGGCTGTACAAATCTAACTAATTACAATTCTATTCCAACAAACTGGAAATAAACTACATGCACAATCACCAAATATCCATCACCATGAAAAAACAATCGAATAATTTACTTCAGCATCTCTTATATACCTGTTTAGGTATACTCTTAATATATGCCTGCCAAAATGATCCAAAATTAACAAACGACGACAACTATCAGCAAGAATTGCTAAGCAGGGCAGATTACGACTCCGAATCTTTTATTACGGAATGGACCGTACCTAAGGACTCCCTGGTAACCTTTACACTGGATACCAACCGACAATACAACTGCATTATTGACTGGGGGGATAACAGCGATTTAACAATGATATTTCATAAGTCCGATTACTACCGGGCACAACATAAATATGCCGCTACAGCGACCTATCGGATAAAAATTCTGGGTATTTTCCCTCAATTAAATATTCAGGAAAATTGTAAGCCTTATTTATACCAAATTATCCAATGGGGAAATGTAAGTTTTCAAACCCTTGCTTTGGCATTCTTTAAATGTGAAAACCTCTATTCCATTGCTGCCGGTATTCCTAATTTAGAAAGCTATTCTTCAACCTTTAGTCATTGTACTGGATTGATGACATTGCCGGATGGACTGTTCAGCAATTGCACCAAAAGCAAATCTTTTCCTATGACATTTTCCAATTGTACCAATCTAAAAAGTCTGCCTCCCCGTTTATTTAAAGATTGTTATAACGCGGAAAATTTCGCAGTAACCTTTCAAAATACAGGACTAATCTCTTTACCACAAGGATTATTCGAAAATTGCTCCAAAGTAACAAACTTTACTTTCACTTTTGGAAACTGTAAAAACCTGACAACTTTACCAGCCGATTTATTTTCTTATAGTCCCAATGTTACATCTTTTATGAGAACTTTCTCCTCTTGTAATAATCTTTACACAATTCCAATTTCTTTATTTGATAACTGTAAAAATGTCACAAATTTCAGTTACACTTTTTCTGGATGTAGTTCTTTGACCGGGACGACTCCCACAACAGGTAATCTTAAACTATGGGACAGAGCCGGGCAACCCGGTTATCCGCCGACAATCAATGGAACCAAATGTTTCGGAGGATGTCTGAATATAACGGACAATATTCCTGCTGACTGGCAATAAAATTCTAAATCCCCTGAAATAAAGATTTAAAACTCAAAAAAGAAGTCGGTAAAAATTGCAAATTTACAATTTCCGGAAAAGGGCGGATTTTTGATTTTTCGGCAAAAATAGCATTTTTATGATGATAGATTGGAAATAGAGAATCCCGGAACACTTCCCGTTGGGTGGAGTGTTGAAAAATTGAAGTCTGAACATAACTCAGAACCACAAAACCCATTGATTGCCAATGTTCTTTATAAACGCAAGATATTGGAAAGTTGGGGTCGTGGCATTAGTCTTATAATGGAAGAGTGTCGCAAAGCCAATCTACCTGAACCAGAGTTCAATGCAGATGCCTCACAAGTAAAACTTGTTTTTCGGTATAGGGCTTTACAACAAGTAACAGGACAAGTAACAGGACAAGTAACAGGACAAGTAATGTCGCTTGTATCTACTTTGAAAAATAATGTTCTGTCATTAAAGGAAATCATGGAACGATTATCCTTGACCGGACGTGATAATTTTATTACCGGCTATCTCAATCCCGCTATGAAAGACGGACTGATAGAACAGACACATCCTGAAAACCCTAAGCATCCAAAACAGAAATACCGTCTCACGGATAAAGGGAAAGATTTGCTGAAACAATAATGGTTGTATGGCGAAAAAGAAAAAACATAAGAAGGATTCAGATGTGAACTTACAGATAATCATGGTAAGCAAACCTGTTTTAAGAAACTCGGCAAGGAAATGAAAGCGGAGTTCAAATGGGGAAACAAAATCCCTGCTGCTCCAAAAGTATTGCTTTGGCCATTCTGCTCCGGTTTAACTTGTCTTTTTTATGGTTTCGACTGACTTTACCGATTTTTGTCACAAAGCCCTAAATGCTTAATTATAAACTAATCTGCCCCAAATTTCTCAATATCGGCTTTTATTTGTATTTTTGTTCCGATAAATTATGTCTATGTTTTCTTCATTGTTAAAGTTTCCTTTGACAGATCCGGTGCTGATATTTTCGGTGATCCTGTTCATTATCCTCTTGGCACCGATTATCCTGCATCGCTTTAAAATACCCGATCTTATCGGCCTTATTCTTGCCGGGGCCCTTATCGGACCGAACGGTTTAGGCATCATGGCGCGGGACAGCAGCATTGAACTGTTCGGTAAAGTCGGACTTTTATATATCATGTTTATTGCCGGCTTGGAAATCGATCTGGCGGATTTAAAGAAAAATTACAGCCGGGGGGTCTATTTCGGTTTACTCACCTTCCTGATCCCAATGGGTATGGGAACGGCTGCCGGAGTATATTTATTGCAACTGTCCTGGCCCAGTTCGGTATTATTGGCCAGTATGTTTGCTTCGCACACCCTGATGACCTATCCGATTGTGAGTAAATACGGAGTAACCAAAAACCGGGCGGTTAACGTTTCAATCGGGGCTACGGTAATTACCTGCCTGCTCGCTTTATTGGTGCTGGCAGTGATTGTCGGAATGTCTACCGGAGAAATCAACGGTAATTTCTGGTGGCGGCTTTCTTTATCTACGGCGATATTCGTAGCCGGCATACTCCTCCTTTTTCCCATTCTGGGACGTTGGTTTTTCAAACGCTATGAGGACAGCATTGCCCAGTATATTTTTGTCCTGGCATTGGTATTTATGGCTTCCTTCCTCTCAAAACTTGCCGGTCTGGAAGATATTATCGGTGCATTCCTGGCAGGATTAGCGTTAAACCGGCTGATTCCGAACACTTCGGCATTAATGAGCCGGATCGAATTTGTCGGGAATGCACTTTTTATTCCTTTTTTTCTGATCGGTGTCGGTATGTTGGTCGACTACCGGGTATTTATGAACGGCTGGGCTTCCCTGTGGGTGGCTTTCATCATGTGTCTGGTAGCTACATTGTCCAAATGGCTGGCAGCCTATATTACGGAAAAGACCCTGCACTATACCCGGGACGAAGGGCGTTTACTGTTCGGCTTGTCGAATGCCCAGGCGGCAGCGACATTGGCAGCCGTACTGGTAGGCTATCAGGTCGTCCTGGGGTGGACTCCGGAGGGGGAAGCCATCCGCCTATTGGATGAGAATGTATTGAACGGTACCGTCGTGATGATATTGGTGACTTGTACCATTGCTTCTTTCGTCACCCAAAGGGGTGCGCAGAATGTAGCAATCGCCGACATATCTGCAGAGGAATTGTCCGGAGAAGAAGATACCGGGGACAAAATCCTGATTCCTTTGAGCAATGCTGAAAATGTGGAAGAACTGATCACCTTAGGGACAACGGTGAAACCCCGGAAATGCAAAGCGATGATGATGGCGTTGAGCATTATTAAATCGGATAGCAACGACCTTTCCGCGGAGAAAAGATCACAGGCTCTACTGGATAAAGCGGCGAAGACGGCAGCAGCTTCCGATCATGCGATTCAGGGATTGATGCGTTACGATATCAATATTGTAAACGGGATAAAAAATGTCGTTAAGGAGCATAAGATAACCGATATCGTATTGGGATTACGAAAAGAAAGTGATATCTCGGATACCTTTCTGGGAAATTTAACGGAAGGCGTCCTAACCAAGTGTGCGACAACGACGATGATATACCGTCCGGTACAGCCTTTATCGACGGTAAAACGCTACATCGTTTTAATACCTCCCGATGCGGAAAAAGAAATCGGTTTCCCGTATTGGCTGATCCGGGTGTGGAATTTGAGTAAGAACACCGGAAATAAAATTGTATTTTACGGCAATTACTCTGTATTGTCCATACTACAGGAAGTACAACGGAAACACCGTATTGTAGCCGAATTTAATGAGTTTTCCAATTGGGACGACTTTCTGGTCGTATCCCGGGCCATTCATCCCGACGACGCCTTGATTGTCGTGATGAGCCGGAAAAACTGTCCTTCTTACTTGCGACAAATGTCGCTGATACCCAATTATCTGAATAAATACTTTCAAACCAACAGTTGCCTGTTGATTTATCCGGTACAAATGGGTATAGGAGAAGAGGAAACCGACACGTTCCGCAGTATCTCCATGGTATATCACTCCGAAGGAGAGAATCTGGCCAACGTTCTCGGACGTTTGTTTAAGCGAAATAAATAGAATTATTCAGACAGACCGGACCCGCAGATTCTGTTGATCCCATAGATTGATTTTAAATTGTCTGATAAACGAATCCGTTGTCAGATTTATCGAATCTAAAATCGTAAATCCAATTGACCAAATCTGCGGGCCCGGCATGAAGTTAATCTTCGTAACGCACGATCGTCTGTTCACGATCGGCTCCGACAGATACGATTTTCACCGGTACTCCGGTCTGCTCCTCGATAAAGCTGACATAAGCATTAAACTCTTCCGGGAATTCGTCTTCGGATGTCATCCGTGTCATATCTGTTTTCCAACCGGGGAATTCTTCATAAACCGGCTTGATATCGTCATTGATCTCATAGGGAAACTCATCTGTCACTTCTCCGTTAATCTCATAGGCAACACAAGCTTTCACCGTCTCGAAGGAATCGAGCACATCACTCTTCATCATAATCAACTGAGTCACACCATTGATCATAACGGCATACTTCAACGCCACCAGATCGAGCCATCCGCAACGACGGGCACGTCCCGTTACCGAACCGAATTCATGGCCCAACGTAGACATAGCCTTACCCAGATCATCGAATAACTCGGTCGGGAAAGGCCCGCTGCCGACACGCGTACAATAGGCTTTGAAAATACCGTATACTTCTCCGATCGCTTTCGGAGCGATACCGAGTCCCGTACAGGCTCCTGCACAAATTGTATTGGAAGAAGTCACAAAAGGATAAGAACCGAAATCAATATCCAGCATCGTTCCCTGAGCGCCTTCTGCCAGGACATTTTTGCCCTCTTTCAACAGGTTATTGATAACGTGCTCACTGTCTATCAAACGGAATTGCCGCAGATAGTCGATGGCCTGAAACCATTCTTTTTCCAGTTCTGTAATATCGTAAGTATAGTTCAATGCTTTCAGCATCGTTTCGTGACGGGCTTTAGCACGGGCATATTTCGCTTCAAAATTATGCAGGATATCTCCTACCCGGACACCGTTACGGCTCACCTTGTCCGTATAAGTCGGTCCGATACCTTTACCGGTAGTACCGATTTTGGCATCTCCCTTGGCTGCTTCATTTGCAGCATCGAGCATGCGATGAGTAGGCAAAATCAAATGTGCTTTTTTAGATATACAAAGTTGCTTCCGGATATCATGTCCGCTGGCAGCCAGGCTTTCAGCTTCCTGTCTGAAAAGTACCGGATCCAACACCACTCCGTTTCCGATAATATTCATTTTTCCGCCCTGAAAGATTCCCGAAGGGATAGAACGAAGGATATATTTTTCTCCGTTAAATTCCAACGTATGACCGGCATTCGGCCCTCCCTGAAAACGGGTTATCAAATCATATTTCGGTGTCAGCACATCCACCACCTTGCCTTTTCCTTCATCACCCCATTGTAATCCAAGTAACACATCTACTTTCATCTGTATTCGTTTAGTTACGACTGCCGGAACAGTCCCGGTTTATAAAATTCCACATCGTTACACGTTTTCCTCCTGAAAAACGCAAACGTACAAAGGTAGCTTTAAAAATCGAAAATTGGAAATCAGAAACTGAAAATTAATGACTCTTTTGGCATTCTTTACAGAGTCCGTAGATATACAATAAATGATGGTGGACGGAAAATCCGCATTTGTCCTTTACACTCTCTATCGCCTCATCGATATGTATATCCGTCAGTTCTTCCACCTTCCCGCAATGCAGGCACACCAAATGCTCATGCGGGGTAATGTCGTATGTAGGTTCAAACAAAGACATATTATTCTCAAAGCGATGTTTGACGATCAGATTGCAATCCAGCAACAACTGTAATGTATTATATACCGTTGCCAGACTGACCCGGTAATTTTTACGCAGCATCGCTTCAAACAAAGACTCTACATTAAAATGCCCCGGATGGATGTAGATTTCCTCCAATATGGCATAGCGCTCGGAAGTTTTACGCAGTCCTTTTTCCTGCATATAAGCTGTAAAAATATCTTTTACGGTCTTCACCTTTTCCATTTCGTTCGGCATATTCTCAACTTTCGATATTTTCTACCCTTACTACTTTTTCCACTCCCTTCAAAGCGGAAATTTTACTGATCAACCGATTCAAGTCCTGTGTATTATGAACATACACATGAATCATCCCCTCAAAAACGCCGTCCTTGGTCTCGAAATGCACCACCCGCATATTTACTCCGCTTTCTTTTGATATCACCGTCGTAATATCACTGACCATCCCGACCCGGTCAATCCCTGACAATTTCAGGATCGCCTGGAAAGACATCACCTTCTGGGTGACCCATTTCACCGGCACAATTTTATCCCCGTAACTGGACATCAAGCGAATCGCTTCCGGGCATTTACGCTTATGTACCGTCACCTTACCGCCGATATTCATACCCACCACATCATCCCCCGGTATCGGACTGCAACAGGGAGCGATGACGATATCCGTATTCGTATCGGTAATTCCCAACTCTTCGTTCCGCTTGATTTTTTTCCCTTCGTTATCCTTATCGCTCCACAAGAATTGGAGAGTCCAATATTTCATAAACCGGTTTTCGTTTTTCTTCTTCAGCTCCTTCAACAATTGTTCCCGGACACCGGTATCTTTCGACAATTGGATATATAAATCGTCTTTATTCGTCAACTTCAGAAAAGCCAACGCTTTTTTCAAGGGTTCCGATGTCGGCGGCAGATTCGCCTCTTTCACCATTCCCTCGAAATAAGCAATTCCCTGCCGGATGGCTTCTTTTCTCTCTTTCTTAAAAACAGCATCGATATGTGACCTTGCTTTGGCCGTGATGACAAAATCCAACCACTCTTTCTGGGGCGTCTGCTTATCACTTGTCAGGATCTCAACCTGATCGCCACTCTGTAATTTATAACTCATCGGTACCAGGCGGTGATTGACTTTCGCCCCAATACAGGTATTACCGATCTCTGTGTGTATCTCGTAAGCAAAATCCAAAGCAGTAGCTCCCTTGGGTAAGGTCTTCATATATCCTTTCGGAGTAAATACCCGGATTTCTTTCGTATACAAATTCAGCTTAAACTCGTCCAGAAATTCAAGGGCATCCGAATCAGGTTGCTCCAGCATCTCTTTTATGCTCGCCAGCCATTTGTCGAGCTCTGAATTACCTTCTCCCCCTTCCGTCTTATATTTCCAATGGGCTGCCCATCCCTTCTCTGCAATCTCGTCCATACGCTGCGAACGGATCTGCACCTCAAACCACTGCCCTTCAGGGCCCATAACCGTCAGGTGTAAAGCCTCATAACCGTTAGCCTTAGGCGTACTTATCCAGTCGCGGATACGCTCCGGCTTCGGCCGGTATAAATCCGTAATCAGGGAATAAATATTCCAGCACTGCCACTTCTCCGGTTGCTCCGGCTTAGGAGTAAAAACAACCCTTACGGCCAATAAATCGTAAATCTCATCAAAGCTGATATTCTGTTTCTGCATCTTCAACCATACGGAATATACACTTTTCGTACGTGCTGTAAGCGTATATTCGTATCCGTTCCTATCCAGGCTTTCCCGGATCGGACCGACAAAATTTTCCAGCAGATCGGAAAACTCCCGGTGATAAACGGCTATTTTGCGGGCAATTACCTCATACTCTTCCGGGTGCTCGTACTTCATGCTCAAATCTTCTAACTCCGTTTTGATCGCATGTAATCCCATACGATGAGCCAAAGGCGCATAAATATATAGTGTTTCCCCGGCAATCTTCACCTGTTTGTGTTCCGGCATGGACTCCAGCGTCCGCATATTGTGAAGGCGGTCGGCGATCTTGATCAGAATCACCCGCACATCATCCGCCAATGTCAGTATCATTTTCCGAAAACTCTCGGCCTGTTTACTACTGTCGGCTCCCATCACCTCACTGATCTTGGTCAATCCATCGACCAGCGAAGCTATCTTCGGACTGAAAAGGCTCGCGATATCATCCACCGTATAGTCCGTATCCTCCACAACATCATGAAGCAAAGCCGCAACGACCGATTTAGTTCCCAGCCCGATTTCTTTGGCTGCGATACGGGCTACAGCTATCGGATGCAGGATATAAGGCTCTCCGGAACGTCGTTTTACACCGCTATGCGCTTCATTCGCAAAATCAAAAGCTTTTCGGATCAATTGCCGGCTTTCCTTCGACGTCCCGGGACGCAGGTTCGCCATCAAATCTTCAAAAGCATTTTTTATCAATTCCTGCTCTGTCATGCTATTCCTATTAGTCCTCAAACCAACGTTTTAATTGCAGATTTCAGATGAAACGAATCTGATAACAAACCAGATTGTCAAGCAATTTAAAATCTAAAATCTAAAATTTACAATCTACATAAACGTTTTAATTGCAGATTATAGATTGAACACACAATACAACCCCGCAAAAAGAAATCGTAAATCAAAAATCGTAAATCGTAAATCGTAAATCAAAAATCTACAATAAAACCCCTTTATCTCGTAAATATATAAAATATAAACCAAAAGCGGAAAACTCTGCTTCCAAATCCCGCATCCTTCTTAAATTTCTATTTGTTCGGCCCGGAGTTCTTCTCCCATAAACAAACCGGCCATCCGCTCAAACAATTCCGTCTTTTCCGTAGTCAGATAATGCCGGTTGCCCTCCGCCGACAAACGTTCTTTCATTTCCGGATGCCGCAAAAGGTAATCTTTCAGGCTATCTGCTACGATATGTCCCTGCTCCACCAATTTCACGTGAGCAGGTAAATAACGCAAAATAAGAGACCGTAACAAAGGATAATGCGTACATCCCAGAATGACGGTATCGATCTGCGGATCGGCCGTCATAAGTTCCGCAATATATTTCCGGACAAAATAAACGGCCCCTTCATCTGCCAACTCATTATTCTCGACCAAAGGCACCCACATCGGACAAGCTACCTGGGTAATCCGAAAAGCTTCTTTACCGTACAATTTTTCGATCTCCAGCGGATAGGATTCCGAGGCTACGGTTCCCTTCGTTGCCAGGATTCCGACATGCCCGTTCCGGGTAAAGGAAGCCAAAGCCTCGACACTCGGCCGGATCACACCCAACACCCGGCGCGTAGCTTCCATGCGGGGTAAATCTACCTGCTGAATCGTACGCAAGGCTTTTGCCGACGCCGTATTACAGGCAAGGATCACCAGGGGACACCCCATACCGAACAACTTGCGGACGGCCTCCAGGGTATAGCGGTAAACCACCTCGAACGAACGGGTTCCGTAAGGCGTACGGGCATTATCTCCCAGATAGATATAATCATACTCCGGCAAAACCCGTACAATCTCTTTCAATATCGTCAGGCCTCCGTAACCGGAATCAAAAACGCCGATGGAATTTCTATCTGTCATACCGGATTTCAATATAAAAAACAGACACCCGCAGTATCTCTATTTTAAGACCTTACGGGTGTCCGACTAATTTTTAAAATTATCGTGAATTTCAAAATTCAGGATCGCATACACTTCAATTTTCTCGGCATCCGGCAGGATGGATAAATTGCAGTTATTACTGGATCCCCAATTTTTTCTTTACTAAAGGCAATATATCTTCCGATGTTTCGGATGCAAACAAAATAGCTCCGGAACTCATGTCGAAAATATAAGTAAAACCGTTCTCTTTGGCCACCTCTTTAATTGCGTTGGTTGCTTTTGTCATCACCGGTTCGAACAATTCTTCCCGTGTTTTTTGCAACTTATTCATAGCCAATTCTTCAAACTTCTGTATCCGCTGACCCAATTCATTAATTTCCTGCTCTTTAGAAGCCAGGATAATTTCTGAGTAAGTCTTTTGGTTTTGTGTATATTCCACAATCAATTTCTGATATTGATCGCGCAGATTCTGGCTTTCCTTTTGTACCTCTGCTTGCTGAGCTTCCAAATCTTTCTGGGCCTGGGCCATCTCAGGCATTGCAGCCACCAGCTTACTGCTCTCGATATGTCCCAGTTTAAGCGGTTTTTGCTGAGCAGACAAACTCATTGCAGCCACCATAAAAGCGGCCAGTAACAACCATTTCATTGTATTCTTCATTTTCTCTATTTTTAATTAACCAATTTCTAATTGCAAAGTCTCATTCCTCACTTTTCTCTGCTGTCGAATATCCTAACTTGCGCAGGACATTTTTACTTTTATCCAGTTTAGGATCGTAATAAATCACCGAATTATCGGCTGAAATATCAATAACAACCCCGAAATTCCCCTCTTTGGCCACATCCCGGATCACGTCCAGCACTTCGTCCTGAATCGGTTTGATCAATTCCTCACGTTTCAGGAAAAGCTCCCCGTTCGGTCCGAAATAATTCTGTTGCAATACGCGGGCTTTATTTTCTTTCTCCGCTATTGCCTTTTCCCGTTGCTCGCGCATCGTCGGTGTCAGAAACACCCGTTCCGAATTATATTTGTCGCGCATTTCCGTAATCTCCGCATACAAAGCGTCAATATCGGCCTGCAGCTTCCGGGAATATTCGTCCAACTCCTGCTTCGCCTTGGCGTAATCGGGAATATGCTCCAGGATGTAATCCATATTAACGAAAGCATAGCGGCTTTGTGCCATTCCCATACCCGTAATACAGGACAAAAATAGTAAAATAATTATGGTTTTCAATTGTATCATGCAAATTGAACGCTGAAAATTATTTATAATTAATGTCAAAACTCCTGACCCAATACAAAATGGAACTGCGAACCGGCTGCACCCGGACGTCCCGGAACTTCGTCGAAACCGTATCCCCAGTCGATACCGAGCAATCCGAACATCGGCAGGAATACCCGCAGGCCGACACCGGCAGAACGGTACAGATTGAACGGCTCGAACTCTTTCAGCTCATACCAGGAGTTTCCGGCTTCCAAAAATGCCAGGGCATAAATCGTTGCCGACTGTGCCAGAGAGATCGGATAACGAACCTCCATGGTCCACTTGGAATAAAGACTGGCATCCGCAGCATTCGGAGCAATAAAGTTTGATCCGGCATTTGTCAACGAACCGTTCTGATACCCCCGTAAACCGATGTATTCACGTCCGTACAGGCTATAACCGGACATTCCGTCACCTCCCATCTCGAAACCTTCGAACGGAGAACGCTTGTGTTTGTTGTAATAACCCAGATAACCGTACTGAACGCCGGCATACAATACCAGTTTCTCGTTTCTGTCCAAAGGCATAAACGTTTTACCGATAAATTTCCATTTGTGGTATTCAATCCATCTGTAACGGTTTTTCTCCTCCAGGTTCGATTTGTCGTAATCGATACCGTCAAACCAGGAATAAGGCAAAGTAAAGGATAGCCCGAAAGTAAAATCACTTCCCTTACGGGTATACAACGGATTATCGATAGAACTCCGCTTCAACTGGAAAGCAAACGACAAATTGTTGGAATTACCGTTACTGAAAATATAGTACGGCCAGTTTTTCAAATGATAACGCTGATAGGATACCTCCGTATACATTGTGAAAAAGTCATCCGGCCACTTGATTCGCCGTCCCAATCCGACACTCACACCGAAAGTCGTCATCAACTGACTGTCGTCATACATGTCTTTTGAATTGTTGACATAATAGGAATGGTTATAATAGCTGGAAGAGTAACCGGTCTGACGGGAATAATAAGCAGACACACTCAACGAATTGGGTTTCCGTCCTCCCAGCCAGGGCTCCCGGAAAGAAGCACTGAACGAGGTATAATATTTACCGTTCGTTTGAGCTTTCAGGCTCAATGTCTGTCCGTCCCCTTGCGGCAAAGGCCGGTAAGATTCCCAGTTAAAGATATTCCGGATAGAGAAATTCGTAAAAGTCAACCCCAGCGAACCGATGATCATACCGGCACCCCAACCACCGGACAATTCCACCCGGTCATTGGCTTTTTCCACAACACTGAAAATTACATCTGCCGTACCGGCTTCCGGATCGGGTTTTACATCCGGTTTGATCTGCTCCGGATCGAAATGTCCCAGATTCGCCAATTCCCGGTAACTACGCATGACGTCTTCCCGGCTGAACAATTCCCCCGGATAGACATACAACTCACGACGGGCAACATGCTCGTGCGTACGGTCGTTACCTTTGATGATTACCCGGTTGATCGTAGCCTGCGGACCTTCAAAAATACGGATTTCCACATTGATCGAATCATTACCGACAACTGTCTCTACCGGTATTGCCCGGAAAAACAGATAACCGTTGTTCACATACAATTTATTAACCGCCGTATTTTCATCGTCGTTCAGACGTTCGTTGAAATATTTCTTATTATAGACATCCCCTTTCTGGATATTCAGAATACGGGAAAGACGCTCCGAATCATATACCGTATTACCTACCCACGTGATATTGTTGTAATAATATTTCTTACCTTCCTCCACATTGATATAAATCTTCACCCGCTTGGGAGAAACCTGTACCACGCTGTCTGACAATATCATGGCATCCCGGTATCCCTTCTCATTATACTTATCCAGCAAGTTGTATTTATCGTCCTCGTAACTTGCTTCAATGTATTTCGACGATTTGAAAAAATTCACCAAAGATTTCTCCCGGGTTTTCTTCATGGCCCGTTTCAACACCGAAGCCTTTATCTCCTTATTACCGTTAATGACAATATCCTGAATTTTAATCTTGTTATTCCTTTCTACGATGACATCCAGAATCACGAAGTTGTCCTTTTCCGGATCGTCGCGCTGGAGAGCTTTGATACTGATATTGTAAAATCCTTTTTCCTTGAAATGCTTTTCAACGATATGCTTCAAATTAGTGATCATATTATCGGTCACCTGCGTACCGGGAAGCGGATTGATCTTTTCTTTGATCTTATTTTCTTCCGACTTTTTCAAGCCGATATAATTGATTTTCGACAATTTCTGCCTTTCCTGCAAATGTAAAATCAAATAAGCTTTACCATCGACCACTCTATCGATAAAAAAACCGACGTCCGAGAAAAGACCGTTACTATACAAGCGTTTAATGGCTTTCGTGATCTCGTCTCCGGGCAATTTAATCTCCTGGCCGACCTTCAATCCGGCCAATTGAACCAAAGTTTCCGGATCATAGTGATCGGCAATACCCGTTACTTCTATGCCTCCGATTTCATACGTTTTAGGTGAAGAATAGTAAACTTCCGGCTGCACAATGGAATCGGTTGTTTGCGCCATTATTCCACTACCACACAAAAAGGTTATTATAAAACAAAGAATTACCCTCTTTATCATTTGTATTATTGTTACCAAGTATTATCTATTTTACAAACCTCCCACTTCTTTTTTCAAAGATCCGCCCCACTTTATTTTCCGGCATTTCCGGCTTTCAACTGCTCTCCCGTCATGCCAAACCGCCTCTCGCGCAACTGAAAATTACGAATTGCCAAATATAAATCATCTTTTTCAAAATCAGGCCAAAATTTATCAATAAAATAAAATTCCGTATAAGCACACTGCCACAACAGGAAATTACTCAACCGGCATTCTCCGCTGGTACGGATCAATAAATCCGGATCCGGAATGCCTGCCGTAGTCAGATAAGTAGCAAACAAAGACTCGGTTATTTCATCGACATCTCCGATTTTTCCCGATCGGCAGGCTTCAGCTATTCTACGAGCCGCTTCCGTTATTTCCCAGCGGGCACCATAGCTCAGCGCCAACACCAACTTCACCCCGTCATTTGCAGCCGTCTTTGCCTCCAGCTCCCCTAATTTCTGACGTACCGTCTCCGGTAAATCAGCGACATTTCCGATCACCAGCACTTTTACATGTTTCTCCATCAGGTCCGGCGTTTCCCGGATAATCGCATCAACCATCAATCCCATCAACGCATCGACTTCCGCTTTAGGCCGGTTCCAGTTTTCAATCGAGAAAGTATATAATGTCAGGTATTCCAGCCCGATCTCCCCGGCAGCCTCTACAATCCGCCTGACAGTCTCCACTCCTTTCTGATGCCCATAGACACGCTCCAAACCTCTCTCCTTCGCCCACCTTCCGTTTCCATCCATGATAATTGCCACATGCCGCGGCATTTTTTCATCCGTCATAAGTAGCCTGAATTATTAATAATATACTATAAACACTCCGATCCCCTTTCAGATTTCAAATTGCAGATTATACCAACCAACCAGCCAACCCGGCAAAATAAAATCGTAAATCATAAATCGGATTATACATCGAATACAATATTTTTCCGTTTACAATCAAATCAATATCCCCAACAAACCGGATCAATCGGAAAGCGGTAAGTCAGTGTTACCCCTCCGACAAAAAACCAGTCCTTATTGAAAATAAAGTTCGTTTCCCCTGTCTTCCAAAGATCTTCCAAATCGTCTAATTTATCCGTAAACAATTTCCGGCAGCCCCATTCTACCCCACAGGATACAGGACCCCATAAATTAAACTTCACTCCTACGCCGAGCGGTATACTGATACTCCCGGCATCTCCGGCACTCAAAAAACCGATCCCCGCATAAATGTATGGCGACCATAAAGAAGATTTATCGACTTTAGGAACCATAAAACTCCGGAAATTAAATTCTCCCACAAGATTTAAATCCCGGATATTGGCTTTAAAACCGGTGGGATAAATTACCCCGTGATTATCCGGCAATATGACATTTTTAATATCAATGCGCGAAAAGCCGGCATTCAGCCTCAAAGCAAAACGGTCGTTCAGATTATAACGGTATAATCCGCCGAAATACCCTTGCGTAAACTTAAAATGATGGGACGGATTATATTCACCTAAATAATATCCACCGCCTCCCATGATCCCAATTTCCGCTCCGGGCTGACTAAAACCGTCCAAAGATAACAACAATAGCAGGAAAAGCGAAAAGTGAAAAGTGAAAAAACGGGTAATAAACACAAAAAGTGTTGGCCGTTTTTTCATTTTCCGATGCTCAAATGCCGCTTCTTCGTTATTTTTCATTTTTCATTCTCTATTTTCCATTCCGGATATCTCCTCCCCATCCCAATTTATCCCGTAATGTCTCATAATAATCGTGTCCCGGTAACTTTACGACATTAATCTTGAAATCACCGGTCGTAATCTCGATCTCACACTCGTCACTCATTCGTTCGAGCCGGGAATCCAGACTCAACATAAAATCACCTGACCGTCCTTCCACCTTCAGCCGGATAACGGCCGTATCGGGCACCACCAGCGTCCGCATTGTCAGATTATGCGGACATACCGGCGTCAAAATAATATTCTTACACGCCGGACTCACAATCGGTCCTCCCCCACTAAGCGAATAGGCTGTTGAACCGGTCGGCGTCGCAACGATCAAGCCGTCCGCCCAATAAGTCGTCAGATAAATATCTCCGATATAAGCATGGATTTTCAGCATAGACGAACTGTCCGTCTTGTGTACTCCGACCTCGTTCAGTCCGTAAGTAAACCCCGGGAAATTGCCTCCTTTCACTTTCAGTCCCAATACATCCCTCGGTTCCGTATCATACACCCCCCCACAAATATATTCGACGGCTTCGTCTACCTCATCGACCGAAATATTAGCCAGAAAACCGAGCCGCCCCGTATTCATCCCCAGTACGGGAATACCACTGTCTCTCACATAAAGCACGGCATCCAGGAAAGTTCCGTCTCCTCCGATACTCAGCAGCAAAGCCGTATCTTCCCGCGGGAAATCAGACTGCCGGTACAATTGGCGGAACCAATCCCTGCAACCGAAATGTTCCGCCAAAAAAGCAGCGAACCCCACTTCACAATCGAGCGCAATACCTTCCGCTTTTATACGGCATAACATCTTCTCCAGGTACGGAAAAAACTCATCCTGAATCGTTTTTCCATAAATAGCAATGCTTCTCCCGTTCATTCCTTTCCTTTTACAAGATCCGAATCTTCAGTGCCTTTTTCCTCCGGTTTTTCCGGGTATAAACGTCCGAACCCCATACTCAACCGCTGAATTTCCTGTTCCAGGGCCGGATATAATTTTTGGCAAAGTACATCTAACTCCCTCGATACCTCATTCGGTATATAACGATAGCAACGGTATATACGTAACATGTGCCTAAGTTCTGCACAAATTTGTAAAGCATCGTCCAACAACACAATAGCCTGACGGCGCGACGCCGCAAGCCGGCTTTCAGAAACGGAACACAACAATTGCAGGGCAGCACGCCGCATCTGGATATAAACGCTGTTTGCTTTCACATCCGGTATATACCGGAATATTTCCTGCACCAAATGCCGGGCCTCCTTCCAAAGCCGCCACCCGCTTAAATTCACATCATCACCCATAATCAAATACTTCGTGTCCGCATATCTGAAAACTCCATTTTTCAACGCAATAAAGATACAACTTTTTGGAGATTACGAAGGAAAATCAATGAAAAGTAAACGAATTTTGATTTTCGTTAGTCCACCAGACAGATTTATGATTTACGATTTACGATTTATGATTTTTGATTTACGATTGTAGATTACAGATTCAACACACAATCCGACCCGGCAAAAAAGTAAAGTCGTAAATCAAAAATTACACATTGAGTCCGTCCCAGTGTGTAATTTTCGGCAAAGTGCAGGCTTAATTATAAGCCGGTTTTACAAATCTTTCAGCAGTTCTTTCATACCGTGTACATCCCGGGAGGGACTGTCTTCAGCAACCCTTCTCCGTTCATAGCCGTATTCGCTGGTATTGGTAACATATGCTTCCCGGAAACCCAAATTACGCGCACGCTGCAAGGCATTCTCCGCATCTTCCCTTCTATTGTAGCGTCCGGTACAATAACGGTAGCTTCCATCCTCCACCTCATAAACATCCATTTCCCGGATACCGTTGAATTTCGACATATCGAGTACCTGATTGACAGACATCAGCACCACCGTATAGGCACTACGCCTCACGGCCATTTCCGTATCCCGGGGTTTTTCCAGATAACGGTGTGTTTTTTGCGGCTGTGGCCGGTTTCTCTTCGCCTTTTCCTGTATTTCGAGATTTTTCAGGCGGATTAACAACAGTTCGTCATCGCTGATTTTATCCCCCTGCACATCGTTCCGGATTTTTTGCTGTACAACATAACTATCGACATTACACACAAAGGCGTCGCCTATCACTTTCCGGACTTCTTTCAAGTCGTTCTGCGCCACCTGCTCTTCCGGATACTCTCCCAACGTATACCGATAGATATTATCATACCCCAGATATACCTTGACATTTTGAAATTTATCGAAATAGACCCGCGGCACAGGATTCCGAAAAGCCCCTACCTGTATCGCATACCGGTAATCCACCTTGAACATGTCTTTGGGATCGACGACAACCTGCTGATCCACAGGCGCCGGCACGTCTACTTTAGGAGACCGGCTCGGCAATATCCGCAGACTGAATAAAAAGTCGTTATATCCGGTACCTCCCCGGTTGGAAGAAACATAGCCTTCGGTGCGCTTCGTATCCAGAAACACCAGCCCGAAATCATCCATCGACGAATTTATCGGACGGCCCATATTTCGGGGTGCTGTCCATCCCTCCGCCGTCATCCGGCTTTCGAAAATATCCAAGCCTCCCAAACCGACATGCCCGTTGGAAGCAAAAAACAGACAACCGTCACTATCAATAAACGGGAATAATTCGTCATCTTCCGTGTTGATGACACCTCCCAGATTCTGTACCTCGCCACACTCGTCCCCATCGACCACCGTCCTGTAAATGTCTTTCCCGCCATACCCTCCCGGCATATCCGAAACGAAAAACAAAAGCGAATCCCGGTATAAACAAGGATGAGCACAGGAGTAATCGTCAGAATTGATATTCAACTCCCGAATGTTCTCCCATTTCCCGGCATTATTCTCTGCCGTCATCAGCTTCAATATACTGGTGCCGTCTTTTTTCAAAATGGTTTTCGTAAAATAAATCCGTTGAAAATTTTTCGAAAAAGTCACCGCTCCGATGTGGTATTTATCTACCAGTTCCTCTCCGAACGGTATCAGGCGTCCTCCTTTTCCATCTCCGGAAAATACGGCATTGTACAAACGGGTAAACTTATAGCCTTTAGAGTCCTGCATGGCATTCTCGCCGCTGCCCGGAGCTGCCAGAATAACCCCCTTGCCTTTATAATAGGTAACACCGGCAGAAAAGCCGGCAAAATTGATATTTGTCTTATTAGCGGCATACACCGGCTTTTCCTTCTTCATTTGCTCTGCAAAACTACAGGATTGACGCAAACGCTCCGTAGCGATAACATCACCTCCCATACTTTCGATCATATCCACCAGCCCCAATGCTTTATCATATTCCCCCGAGCGCTGTAAGGTAATCGCATAATAAAGCAAATCATCCGCCCCAAGTTTATCGGGATCCAGTTCCCGGTACAATTGTCCGGCCCGGATAACATCATTCAAATGAAAAAGGCAATTGGCTACCCGTGCTTTCGTTCGCTCCTGGTCTCCCGTACCCGCATCCAGTTCCTTCCGGTACAATTTCATAGCACCCAAATAATCCCCCCTCTCAAACATCCGGTCAGCCCGGCTCTGCTGTTGTGCAAAAGCCCCCATCGACATCAGCATCACAAACAATATGGTGAATATGAACTTCATCCTGATTTTAGATTTAAATTGTAAATTACTTCCGCAGTTCTCCCGGATCCCACGCTGATTTTACTATTCCTGCTTCCTAACTTATTTACGGTTTCAGATTTTAATTTTAGATTATCGGGCATCCAGATTCGTTATCAGCTCCGTTTCATCTAAAATCGTAAATCTGCAATTTTTAATTCCTCTCAAATTCAGCCTTGTGTATTCAATCCAAAATTCTCTGCGACTTTATGATTTTGCGACTCCGTATTAAAAATAACGGATTGATTTTATATCGTCGTATTTCTCGTCACTCGTCGCACTGCCGCCGGTTCCTTTCTTACCGCCGAAACGGAAAGTCAGTCCGATTTCCTGTACACTGTTAAAGCTGTTGTCAATATCCGAATGATTGCCTTCAAACGCATACCCCAGCCAGATATCTCCCGTCAATCTTACCCTTACCATGGCAGCGAATGCTTCCTCCGTACGGTATTGAGCACCGACGATAAAGCTGTCTTTGTATATCAATTTGGCTCCCAGATCCAGCATCGTATTTTCCTCTCCCGAATATGTAATCCAGGAATAAGGCTCCAAATCTGTATTCTCCGCAATTTTAAAGCGGTAACCGCCATAAAGAAATACCTTCAGCATATTCGACATCATCGAATTTACTTTTTGCCCCTCTTCGTTGATTGTATTATACCTGAATTCCGGAATCGACAAACCGACATAATACTTATCGGCCTGGAAGTGCAAACCGAAACCGAAGTTCGGCTGACTGTAATTATCACTGAATATGACTTCTTCCTCGTATTTTTTATAATTTCCGGCATTGCTGACATAATTGATACCCGCCTGCAATCCGAAAAATAAAAACTTACCTTCATTCACTTTCAGCTTATAAGAACCCGCTACATAAGCGAACAATTTTTCATAAGGACCGTATTTGTCGTAAATCAGGTTTATACCCCCTCCCAGATTCTTCCCTTTGATACCGGAATTGATATTAAACACACCGGTAGAAGGCCAGTAATCGGATTTCTCAAAACGACTCCGGTAAAGTAATAACCCGGCCACCCCTTCTTCCATACCCATACAAGCGGGATTAACAACCGGCTGTACCATTGCATAATCCGTAAATCTCAACACATTCGTCTGCGCAATCCCCGCAGTCACCGACATTACCACCAATAAACCTGCAACAATAAATCTCATAATACCATGTCTGTTAAGGTAAAAATACGAAAGTAAAGACGGAATACCGATTTAAAAACTTTATAAACTTTCGTATAATTTTAACCTAATTTAAAACGCTCTAAACTACAAATTAATTTTCAAAATTCCGCGTCCTTCCTTCAAATATTTATAAACGGCAAAAGTCTCCCCGGCCCTTACAGCCCGGGAGATTTTCACCTTTTCATCACCACGTTTTATACCCGTTTAGCGCGAATATCTCCCGAGGTTCATATTTTTCCGGATCTCTACCCATCCTTTCAATATCTCCTTATTACCCAGATCGATCACATAAGTATAAATTCCGTTCGGCAGGTTGAAGTAGGCCACATAGCCACTGTTTCCCTGACCCGATCCATCCCAGTCGTTGTTGTAATGGTCAGCCCTGAAGACGACCTTACCGTAACGGTTGTAAATCGTCACTCTGTGTTCCGGGTAATCAGCCAGGAAATCGAGCTTCCAGGTATCGTTCAAACCATCCCCGTTCGGCGTAATGATATTCGGAATAAAGAAACGGTCTTTGTCTTTTACCTGAATGTAAACATGCCCGGTTTCCGTTGTTCCCGTATACTTATTATAGATCACATACGTCACTTTCTCCATACCGATGAAATCACGATCCGGAATGTAATTGAACTTCCCGTCAAGTCCCATCGAAACCTTACCCGAACCGGTATAACCGCCCTGGGCGATAGAGAACTCTTTCAGTTCGTCACCCGGTTTAAACAAATCCAGATTACGGATACGTTCGTCCCGATAGATCACTACCAGCGTATCGCGGGCCGAGTTGTTGAAATCGATCTCCAGAATATTGGACATGATCTGGTTCTGGCAAATCCGTTCTCCTTTCACACCCAATTGTATCTTATCGCCTTGTTTAAAATCGGAAGAAATCCATTCCTCTTCCGTTTCGCTCGGTTCGATCAGATTATTGACATACCAGGTATAAGACGGATCCTTGATCGGCATTTTCGTAATATCCGATTCGATGATGATTTCGTCTCCCTGCACTTTATTTTCGAGGTCGGCGAAAATCACTACGGCCGGATCCTTGATAACCTTAATCTGTTTAGCTCCGACAAATACGGTATCCTGTCTGAAGCAAACTTCATCCGAAGGCGTCAGTACGCATTTGATCCATACGTCGTTTTCATCCAATACCGTCTTGGCATAATATTCGGTTCCGAGGTTCCAATAAGGTTCTCCGATACTGCGTGTCCATTGGAATTTAGGATGCTCTCCGGCATTTTTCCAACGGGCTTCCAGGTAAATCTCGTCATTGGCACAAGCCAATGTATCCTCGCTCCAGATTGAGAACTCCGGTTCTACGATCTGTTTTACCTGCAAGAAAGCCGTATCGGCATATTCTCCCTGGCGGGTACAGATTTCAGGAGAAGGAGTCATCACCACCTTCATCCACGTATCTTTTTGTCCCATCTTCATCACTACCCGGTCGTTCTTCAAGCTGACCACTTCGTTGGTCGAAGGCTTTTCCGTCGACAGATCGAAAATATCGTTATACCATTTATAGGTCGGGTTCAAACCTGCCGTTTGTTTCGGATCGTCTATCCAACAAGTTACCGTATCTCCCGGACAGAACATTCTGGACGGATCGACGGAAGTCATCATCTTCCAGTCGAGTTCGGTATAAGCCGTTGCCTTCAAGCGCAGATAACTCTTACATACCGTATCACAGGCTCCGTCGATATAAGCGCACAAGGCTATGGTAATATTATCCTGCCAGGAGGCGGGCGGTACCCAACTCAATACACTGGAATCGGAAATAAACACCATTTCTCCCCAGCGGCCGTCATCGGTAGATAATCCGTCTACCGTCCATTTATACACGGCACTTCCCAGATCGGCATCCGGATCGTCGAGAATCAGTCTGGCACAGATGGCAATCTTTGTTCCCGGACAATACCAGCCGTCAATTGCCACCGTCGGATCGGTTTCCGGACGGATACCTTCGCACATATCCCATTCCAGGTCAAGGATATCGAAACATTCTTTCACATATAGCAGGAAGGTCGTATCGGCAACACCGCAATCATTGGTAACGATACATTGCAGCTTCGTATCGTTCCAACTCATCGGCACGCCGGTCAGTGTCAACGAATCGGTACGCGAGCCGGATACACCGGGCTGGTCGTCATCGCCGTCATAAAGAGTCAGCCAGGACGAACCGGTCCACCGCTGCCATTCGTATCTCAGATCCTTACCGGTAGCCTTGACTGCAAAAGTCGCATTCTTACCGATGGCGATACTACGTGTCGTACGGGAAGTCGATACAATCACCGGCGGCTCATTTACAAGCACCTTCACCGAAGCGGTATCGGTACAGCCGTTTACGGTTTCCTTACCGGATACCACGTATTTTATCGTTCCTCCCACATTCGGTATATCAAAAATATCCGTTCCCGTCTTTCCGTTGTTCCAGGTAAATTCCGTAGCCGATCCTCCGGCTGTCAGGAATACGGTATCTCCCAGACAGATCGTTTCCGGCGAAGCATTGATCGTCACCGTCGGTCTCGGGATTATCGTCACATCTACCCTGGAGGTTGCTTCACATCCCCGGTCTGACGTCGCAGTAACCGTATAGGTACCCGATGTCGTCGGGAAGAAAGGCCGCCCGTTCACGACATTCGGATCATCCCATTCGAAAACCGTATTTCCCAATTGGGCGGAAGCCGACAAGGTCAAAGCATTACCCTCGCAAACAGTCTTCGTATTTCCGCCGGCTATCGTAATAACCGGAGTCGTATAGAACAAAGCTTCCAGATTTTCAGGCTGTACGTAGGTCGGTAAAATTTCCACCCCGTTTTTAAAAGCCTGGAAGTTCTGTGCAAAATAAGTATCCTGACCGCTCAACGGAATATTGTAGGTCCAGGGACCCGTTCCTTCGAAAAGTACATCCAGACCGGCATTATTCCTCAAATGGAAGGAATAGGTCGTACCTCCCGTCGCTGTCATTGTCAGTACCATATCCCGGCCCGATTCGGCACACTCTTTCGCCAGTTCCAGACGCAGCAAAGCCCCGTTTTCCGGTTGTTTTACCGTCACGCTTACATCCTGGCTCACCGAACATCCATTGTTGTTCGTCAACTTAAGGGTAAAACGCGTATTATCCGTCATCGGCTTGGTATATACCGGATTACCGTTCGGAGAAAGCAAAGCTCCCCGGTCGTCCGTCCAGGCGCAGGTTGCATTGGTCGGATCAACCGTACCGGTCAGTTTCAACTCGTCTCCGAAATCCACCACCGTTACATTGGAAGCACCGCTCGTTACATTATCTACCGCAATCGAAGTAATCGTCGGCTTGCCATATATGGTAACAAGAATATCCTTATACTGTGCCGGTGCGGGATCGGTGGCCGAATTATCCGTCACATGTATCCTTACCCGGTGTGAACCGACGGATGCAGATTGCACCGTCGTCGTCTGTCCGGTAGAACTGGACAACACGATATCTCCGCTAAGTACCTCCCAGCGGTAAGAAAGACTACCCGATCCGCCCGTTGCCGAAGCGCTCAGCCGGATATCTCCGTCTCCCTCACAAGCCTCTGCATCAGCCGCAACAATAACAATATCATCCACTTTTTCCTGTACATTGATCACAATAACCGAATCTATACTACAAGTGCCGAGGGCCGCCTCCACTCTGTAATTATAAGCCCCTGCAGCCGTAAATTGTCCTGCCGTAATCTGGGCATAGCCCGTACCGCCGGTTTGTGCTCCCTGTACCGGACCTCCCGGGATCCAGTTTACCGTAGCCGTACCCGGATTTACCGTAGCCGACAAATTCACGGTCGTACCCACTTTCGCCGTTTGCGGGGAAGCCGGCACGGCAGTAAACACAGGAACAGCAGCCACCGTTACCGTAAAATCATCGGCAACGACATTGCCTTTGGTATCTTCAACTTCCAGATGCACGGTATAGGTGCCGACCGGAGTCGTAGCTGCCACTGTAATATACTGATGATCGGCTGATTCGGTGAAATTGAAATTCGGATCGGCACACGTCCAGGTATAACGGACATACGGTTTCACACCTCCGGTTATATTTCCGACAGAAGTCACATTCAACGGCATTCCGAAACAGACCGAAGCATCCGGGATATCCAGTACGAATTCCGTACCGGCTACCGGCACACAAGCCTCTTTATAATCCGGACATTTCCCGTCAGCATTCGTCACCGTCAGTTTAAAGCACGTCGAAGCACTTCTCGACAACGCCACACTCTCTGCCGTCAGTTGATCGGCTGAAACAGACTCTACCAAAGCCGGCGGAGTCCAGTCGTAAACAGTACCGGCAGGCAGGTTTGTCCCCGTTGCCACTACCGACACCTTACTACCCGGCAATACGGAAGTTCCGTCGTCCGGAATCAGGTTGCCGTTCTGGAATATTCCGATCGTAGCGAGCTTGGGCTGTGCACCGACCGTAATATCCACAACGGCCGACTCTACAGTCTGAGCTCCCTGTTTAATCTTCACTTTTACTTTATATACACCCGGTAGGGTTGCCGCTGCCAGTTTCGGCTGAACAGCACTCGGATCGTCAAACGTCACATCGCCGTTCACAGCAATCCATTCGTAAGTAATAACTCCCCCCGTTCCTCCACCGGGAGTACAGGACAATGGAGTATCCGAACCGGCGCAAATGTATGCCGGATTCAATAAAACGGTCAACGCACCGCCGGTAGTCGTATAATTGATCGTACCCGTACCCGGGCAACCGAACTGATCGGTAACCGTCACTTTAAAAGAACCGGCCGATGTCAAAGCTTCCGTCGTCGCGGTTTTATTCGTATTTACACCGTCAATACCGGCTGTACCCGTCGCTTTTACCCACTCGTAAGTATCCGCATGCCCGGCGGCGGCTCCTGTGCCCGGATTGAAACTCGGCGTACAATCCAACGCTCCCGCCGAACCGTAAGGTACACTCACCGGAGAAGAAGTACTTCCGTTCAGCGAAGCAATAACCGTTACTTCATGTCCGACATAAGTGACACTTCTTTTTTCACTTTTACAATTGTTACCATCGACGATTTGTACTTCATACAGATTGTCGCCGGCCTTTAATGTTGCCGAAGCTTTCGTTTGGTCGGCCTTTTTCGTAGCCCCCGTCCAGTTATACGTCAATACTGCCGAATTATCGATCACCGTTGTCGAAGCAGCACCGCCGTTAGCTGACAATTCCACGGCATCTCCTTTACAAACCTCTGTAGAAGTAACCGTAACATCCGTCAAAGTCGGTTTACCGTATACCTTAACCGTTACCTCTTTTTCCTTGGAAACGCCGTTACCGTCCGTGATTTTAATCTTCGCTTTGTAAGTTCCCGGCGCCATTGTCGTCGGAACAGAAGTATTTAATGTATTCGTACTCGTAAATGTCAACCCGTCGGAAGAAGACCACGCATAAGTAACCGGAGCCGGCAAAGTTACACCGGCAGTCGTCGTGGGGGCCAAATTGATCTGAGTTCCTGCACAAGCCTTGGCATCGGCCAATGTAATGTCCCAGGTCGTACCGGCCTTGATCGTAAAGGTTGTTGTTGCACTGGTAGCAGGACATCCGTACTGGTCTTTTACAGTCACCTTATAGGTAGACGTCGCATGGATCGGGTCGGTCGTAATACTGCCCGTTCCCTGCCCGGAAGCGATTGCCGCTCCGGTAGAAGTCCAGTTCCAGGTCGTAGCATCTACGGTACCGGTCGCCGGCGTTGTCGTCGGGGTTGCCGTCAAAGTCTGCGTCACACCGTCAGCCACCTGTATCGATCCGGTTTTATCCAGGGTAACACTGATCTTATGGCCTTTCAAAACAGCCGCTGTAGAAGAATTTGATGTACAAAAGTTATCTTTGGCTTTTACCGTATATTGCGAACCGGCTGCATTTGTGGCAACACTACTGTGTTGTACCGTTGCAGAACTGGTCGGCGTACCGGCAGTTGCTCCTGTCCATATATAAGTATAACCGGCATTCGGGGAAGTCACAGCCAGGGTCGTCGAACCTCCGTCTTCCACACAGACATCCGCTTTCGCCGGAGCCGTAATAGCCGGAGCAGCCGGAGCCGTCTTTTCACCTACCGTAACCGTTGCCTCGCCCGGACAACCCGTTGTATGCGTTCCTTTTACCTTATAAACACCCGGCTGATTTGCCGTAACGCTACCGGCACCCGCAATAGCTGCACCGTCTTTTTCCCAGGCATAGGTATAACCGCTGGGCCCGTTTGCCGTAAGGACAACTGTCGATTTATCCGATCCCCCGCTACAATAGTAAGCGTCCGCCCCATCTTTTTGCGTATTGGGCACTGTAATTGATATAGTAGCAGCCGCATTAACAGTAACTTTATATGTCTTAGAAGCAACTATATTTCCTCCTCCATCTTTCAAATTTGCAGTATAAGTACCACTCGTTATAGAAGAAGGAACATTTCCTGTTGTCGTTGCACCAACAGCACCTGCTGTTGTAATTCCTCCACCCCAATCAATCGTATAACTAGCAATATCAGCAGGAGCATCAGTGATTGTAGCAATCACCGTTTTTCCTGTCTCACCTGCACACATTGTAAAATCAGGAATATTTATTGTTGGAAGCGTTGCCGTAAAATTCAATGCACAGAACATTACATAATCATCTGAACTCATTGAATTAATAGGAATTGAGGCACTCGTTGTTTTATTATATAAAGGATGAGCCGGATTTGTAACCTTTATCGTTATATTGACGACATCACCGAGAGAAAGGGACCCCCCTTTAGAAGCCATGTCTGTCATCGGGTCAAACATTATAAACACCTGGCCTCCTTGATTATCCATTAACCAAAAAGTAGACTCTGCATTTGTAACTGTTACCCCCTTATTTTCCATAGTCCAAGTCACATCCCCTTGAGTCAAAACAGAACTTCCGGTCAAATCTGTGCCCGAACTACAAATAGTAAACGTGAAATTCAATTGTGCAAAAGCCCCTACTGTAATTATGCACAAAAAGAAGACCAATAAACATTTTTTCATCACGCTGATATTACTTCCAATTAATACTGCCATTAAATGCCGCCTTCAATTCCATTTGCAATGGCAATAAAGGTATTAAACTAAAATCACCTAAAAATACTGTAGATGTTACATATCGTGCTGCATTCCATCCCTGATTATCAAAACCAAAATAACGTACAGTACTCAAATCTACAACCTCATCTAACACTTCCCTAGCCATCAACATTGCAGCTCTTGAAGGTTGTAAAAAGACTAAATTATTATTCCCTTTACTCGTTGCATTTGTTTTGTTTACAGAAAAATCATAAAGACTCGGCAACTTACCGTACTGCATAAACTGACAATTTATTTTTGGTTCAATCTGAATAACAGTCCCTTGTACAATTGTAAATGAACCTATAATAATCGAACCAGCCGGATTTGTTGTTCCAGACCATCCTTGAGTACTATAATTAAACGTTCTTACAACACTAAACTTAGATGTCCACAATTTCAATAAATCTCCAGAAGTCGGATATCCCATTTTTGTAAAATCAAAATAAACCGGAACTAAATTATTTGAGGTTTTACCAGAAGTTGTATTCTTGTTTATGTCTTGCAAATAATATCCAACCGTATCACTTGTCGTCGGACTATCCCAGGTACGTCCTGCAATAGTTCTTCCGGCTGTAGCATAATAGAATTCCAATGTATCCATAGCCGGTTCTTTCCACAATTTATCCGTGATGTTTATAGCCCCCGGCTCTTTCTTATACACCTGATCACCGGTAAAGCGGTCGGTCAGACAATACGGATCCCATTTCCGGCTCCAGATAGTATAGTTGTCACCGCTACCGCCGTCCAGATATAATCCGGCGTTCACAAAACTACCGTCAACCGTATCGATCCTTAAAGTCGGTGCCTCCGGATAGAGGTATACCGGCATGGTATCGCGGCTTTGGCAGGTAGCTACTTCCTTATTGGCGATAGTCAGGAAAACGGAATCGTCCACAGCCACGTTTCTGACAGTAGCCGTTTGTTTATTGCTGGCTGCCGTAATGTTAGCATGTAAAGCCGTCCAATCGACATCCGAATTGGTTGTCGTATAATGCGAGTTAACGGCATCCAGATAAACGGTTTCCGATCCGTTTTTCTCCACCATTGTATAAAACAAAGGTGTCGCCTCTCCTGCCGGATTCCAGCCTGCAATCCGGGCAGTCGGCCTGTAGTACAATTTACCCGTATACTGGCCGCTTGCTTTACAACCGCCACCGTTAGGCGTTACTTCGACCTTCAGCGTATATCCCATCGAAGGTGTTGTAAATTCCATATCCTGAACAACATAACAAGTATCTGCCGATCCTCCGGCCTTTGTCTTCAAATAAGGCGCACCTGCGGTCAAACTCCAGCTATAGTTGGCATTTTCTTTCGTCTTCGAATAGAGAATGACCTGTCCGCAGCTATCGGCAATCTGCAAACCTTCAAACTTCACGCCCGGTTGCACATCCGCATCGATCTTCAATGTATCCGTACGGCAATAACCGGCGGTTTTAGCTATGACTTTCAGGTTATAATGAACCCCGGTTTCATCCATTACATCCGGCCAGGTAAAGGTGTTACCCGTAACCGTCTCATCGACAACCCCGTTGACAATCCACGTATACTCAGCTCCGGAGGAAGGGGTCAGTTTTACGACCACATCGTTTCCGGCACAACGGTCACCCGGATTTTGTTCCGTCAACGTCGGTGTCGTACCGTCGATAACCGTTACTATAGCCCGGTCGACAGCCTTCATACCGACAGCATTTTCGACAATCACGGCATAAGTATATGTACCGGCCGGCAACGATTGGTTGGTCGGATTGAAAATCACACCGGGTGTATTTTTAACGTTCAGGTTATCATCGCCCATCCAGGTATAGGTTTTATCACCGGTTACCGAAGACCAAACCGTCGCATAGATATTCAATTCGTTACCGATACAAACCGTATCCGGTGTCGGCCAGGCCTTCACCATCAGATTATCCTGCCGGTCGGCGGGATCCAGTACATTGATGACATCTACATTCACGATAGCCGGAGCACTGACACATTTGTTCCGATCTACACCGTAAACCGTATATTGCTGCGAAGCATTCAAAGCAACCGTATAAGGCGACGATAGTGTACTTTCTCCACTGGCCAGCTTATCTTCCGGACTCCATTGCCATTCGGTGATTACCGCACCGTTCGGATCGACCACCAAAGCCGTACGCGACCCAGTCGGAATCTGCAGATCGATACCCGTAAGCGTAGGAGCCGTATTCGTACCTTGTTTCAATTGAGTCGGAACGCCCGCTGTAGAACCGGTTTTTCCTCCACATTCCACTTCCACATGATATTTGTCCGTCTCATTCGGGTTCATGACAACCAGTTCCTTACCGGTTTCTCCCGCCATCAAGATTCCATCTTTATACCATTGGTAGGTAACATTGTCAGCCGTTACCCCTTCCCCTTTCACCGATGCGGTAAGCACACCGGCCCCGTTTATACAATAGTCGCCGTATTTCGGTGCTACCGTTACATACAGGCTGCCGTCGTTCACCACGATAGAACGGGTTATTTCATCCGACGGACAACCGTTTCCATCGGTCACCGTTACCTGAAAATCATAGGGATGAGAATCGGCTGAAGCACCGCCCGCCAGATTTGCCTCACTGCTGGCAGCAGGAGGTGTACCGGCAGCATTCGCTTCATCCGTATAGCCCGGTGCATTCGGATTGACCGGCGTAGAAATATGTTTCCAGGTATAGGTATAAGGTGCTTTTGTGGTCGTCGTCACTTCGGCCGTCACTTTTACCGTCGTATTTGCATCAACAAATTCAGGAGTCGAAGAAGCCGCCCAGGCAATAGCCGGTTGCGGATAAGCCGTCAACGGCACTTCCGCTACATTGCTGGCAGGACATCCGCCGCTTGCAGCCGAAGCCGTCACCCGTACCGTCACCAAAGAGGTCGCGCTAACAGCATGTATATAGGTATCAACATCCCGGGCCACGACCGCACCGTCAGCATACCATACATATCCCGACAAAGCGATTCCGTTTTTCTCCGTTACTTTCAATTCCGTACTGCCCGAACAAAGCGTATTTTTACCCCCGGCAGTATTATAGCCGGCCAAAATCAATTCCGGCGCCGTTTTATCCGAAACGGTCACAACAGCCTTATCGACAGCCGTTACCCCCGCTCCGTCTTCAACCAATACCATCAGAGTAGCCGTACCGTTGGCCGATACGTTCATCGTCCAATCCGGAGTTGCCAACGCAGCATTCGACAAAGTTCCCAAGGTCGTGGTCCACTGCCATTTGCTTATCGCCCGGTCACCCGGAGTAACGTCAGCCGACAACGGCACCTTACTGTTATGACACAATAGGCCGGGTGCGTTCATATCCACGGCCAGATCGTAAGGATCTGCCGTCACACGGATTTCCACCTCATCCGGCAAACTCGTACATCCGGCAGCATCGGTCACATAGGCCGAAAAAGTCGTAGCACTGTTCAAAGCTTTCGTCTGCGGATTAGCCGTTGTCGCATCGGCGACAAGATTATTTCCGTCCCACCAGGTCCAGGAAGTAATCCCGTTGCCTTCCGCCAGCACTTCACCCAGCAGATAAGTAGAAGTACCTCTGGCAATCGTCCGGTCAGCCCCGGCTGAAATCTGCGGGGCCTGAACAGCTCCCGTCACATTTACGGTCACCGTATCCCTGCGGATTTTCGGAGAAGCTGTATTTCCATCCTCTACCTTTACAACAATCTTATCGCCATCGGATAAGGGAGTCGTAATGATCAAACGGTCGAAACCGGCACCTCCGTCGATAGCCATCTCTTTCGGTCCTTCGATCGGAGAAGATTCACTGCCCGCTTTATACCAGGTCACCCGGTACGGCGCTTTTCCTCCGGTAGCCCTCGCGCTCATGATAGCAGCTCCGCCGGCACAATATTTCACCTGATCGGATGCCAGTGTCAGCAACAAGCCGTTATCGGTAGCGTTGCGGTTTACGATTTCGGATAATTCTTTCGGACATCCGTCGTTCGTCACTTTTACTTTAAATTCGTATTGGGCCAATTCTGCCCCTTCCAGTTGGAAATTATTCGGATTTGTCGTTTGAGTAGCCGAAGTCATCGTTCCTCCTGCCGGAGAAAGCCACTCGAAAGTATAATCATTCGAGGTCGTCGAATTGGAAGCTATAGCACCCGCTTTCAACACCTGACCGGAAACATAGGTTGCCGCCGGCTGGGTAGACCATGCCAGATCGAACCCTTTCACTTTCAGCGGTAAACGGGCATTCACCGTATCCGAATAACACCCTTCCAAGCCACTGACATTAATTGTCTTCGCTCCTACCCATACGGTATAATCGCCCCGTTTATCGAGTTTCAGTCCGGGAGTCGTCGAAGTCGTCATCGTCACCGGTTTATTCGGTAAAGATTCATCCCGCACAAACCAATAATAGGTAGCGATATTCGGGCCGGCAGTTTTAACTACGCTCAGGGTATTTCCTTCACAGGTAGCGTTACCGACCAGATCGAATTTCAGTTTCGGATCTTCCAGGTTCGATAAATTGATCACCGCTTTAGCCGTTCCCACAACCTCCGTATCGGTATCCTTTACATACAGTGTCTGTGTCAACACTTTTCCTTCTGCCGGAATCAGGCTCTTGTTGGCTTCAAAAACCATTTCCTTATTTTTATTAGGATAGCCGATTGTAAATTCATTCGTTGCCCAGGTATAATCATAATTTCCGCTTCCGTTCGACACTTCTGCCGTCAAACGGATTTTACCATTGGCACAAACGGGATTACCCGCTATTTGTATCGTTATATCCAATGTCTTATCAGACAACACGACATGCGAACTATCCATCGACACACAACCGTCGGAGTGTGAGGCATATACAAAGAATGTCGTCGCCTGCGACAAAGCCGAAGTCGTCGGGAACTGCGCCGTATGGGCAGACCCGGTAAACCATTTCTCGGGTTTCCAGTAATAGCTGTCGATGTTGTTTCCATTCGCTCCCAAATCGGCAGGGCCTCCACCCAGGGGTATGTACACCGGATCCCAGGCTTCTACGATATCAGCGGTATAAATCGATCCGGAAGCATTCACCTGCAAATCGGCACTCTTTATCATGCCTCTGGCACTATATACCCATACCTGATATGTTCCTGCCACAGTCGCTGCAAAAGTACTTTTCAAAGCCCCCGGATTTTCATCCCGCAATACTTCTTTATAGGTATTATCCGCTTGTTTCTGATACCATACATAATACAGCACAGACTCTCCGGCACAATTAGCTGTCGCCACAGCATCTATCAGAGCAACACCGTTCGCACAAATCCGAACCGGATTTCCGGGATTGAAATGATCCTGCAAAGCCACCGTAAGTCCACAACCGGCAGATAACGTATAAGTTTCCGTCAGCTCGGTAGAACAACCGGCACTATTGGTTACGGTAACCTTTACAACATAAGAAGCTGCCGTCGCACTCTCGATCTGGCAGGAGTTGCCGCTACCGGCAGATACCCCATCGATGGTCCATGCATAGGTATAATCGACATTATTCGGTACACTGAATGTAATATTGTCACCGGCATAATATTTCTTGTCTATCAGCGAAGCCCCGCTTGCCACAATAGCTGAAATGCCGGAAACGACAGGAGCAGCTACACCCTGCAAGGTAATATCGGCAGACACCGGACAATTACCCGTTACCGTGGTTGCCGTAAAATGATAAACCGTAGACGTGGTTGTCAAACCGGTTGTATAGGTTAACGAAGTAGCCAAAGAGGCAGCACTCGCATCTTTAGTCCATTTATAAGAAGAGGCATTCAGTAACGAACCGACGGCCCCCCCGCCCACTTGCTGTGGAGTCAGAGTTACAGACGTATTCACACATTCATCAGTCGTACTCTTGGCAATCTCCAAGGCCGGTGCAGCCGTCACCGTTACGTTTTTACAAAACGGTACAGCTCCGGCTACCGAAGACTGAGGCGTTCCGCAAATTTCATAAGTGCCGCTGGCCGATGTTCCCCAAGCAACAGAAGCCAATTCTTTGGAAGCTCCGACCGTAATCGTACCATCGGTCGATATTGCTCCGTTCTTTTTTAATTCCCAGTTAATCCCCGTATAAGTACCGGTAACCGTCGCCGTGATTCCCTGAGTCGTCCCGGCACAAGCGTCAGCAACAGCCAGATCCGTTATTACCGGAGCGGATTCTGACCCGAGTTGGATGTCAGCATTTCCTGTCTGAACAACACATACCGCAGCACTTTGATCTGTCGTTGCTTCAGAAGATCTTGGAGGACCTGGTGTACGAAGTACTACTCCTGTTTTTCCTGATTTAGATGCTATTTTCCATTTTATATGCATAAAAAATACACCTTCTCCCGGAGCAGAAAATGTATAATAATTCATACTTGCAAAATTCATTTGCAAAAAATGAGGATCTCCAAATGAAGGAGCTTCTTCCAAACCACAGCTTTTAACATCTACATCAGCTTCCCACTCCTCTCCTATTGTATAAGTAAAATCTGATTTATTCGTACTTAAAACATTATAATTATAATCAAAAGCAAGAGTCACGATAGACAACCTTTTCCTTTCCGATGTCCATGCCTGATTAAACCATTTACCAATCCTGCTCAAATAAATATCAAACTCAAGATAATCCCCATTAACTGTCACATTTTGAATAGCAGTCTCAAGTGTATTATCCCATTCATTATTCCCGAATTTAGAGCCACACCAATCCGTTGGCAAATTTTCTGTACCATAAAAGGTCTGTGCTCCCCCTTGGAGTATCTGTATTACAAAAAATATTATAAAAAGTATCCTCTTCATAAATACTCGCTTTTAATATTGAGTCTTTTTCCCCAAATTATTTAAACATCTATTGTAATCAGATGCATTCACAACACCATCAAAATCAAGGTCAGATGGCCGATAAACATCACCTGTAGTGCTGCTCATATTAAATATAATCTCATTCGCATCAGGAACCGTTATAAAGCCATCTTCTGTAACATCTCCAACAAAAAGAGCAGCCCGTCCATCCGGTAATAAATACATAACAGGTATCGTTGGATCAGATACATACACTAAAGATACGTTTGTAAAATCAATCAATGGAGTTGCAGGTAAAGAAGCTACAGAAGTTTTAAGTTCTATTGGTTCTTTTGACATAACTCCTACATGATTTCTATGTGTTACAACAACATGATATTTTGTTTTAGCAAGATTTTTAAAAGTAACATACGGCTTACCATCTAAACTAAAAACAGTCCCATCTTGTCTAACAATTGCAGAAACTGAATCTACAGATTCAAACAAATTACCAATATTAGAAACATCTCTTAACTGAATATATATCCAATCTGTAATGTCCCCTTCTGTCGGTGTCGCAATTGAAGGCATTACAGCCACTTTCTGATCACAATATGGAGAAGTATAATATCCACTGGCATCTCGAGGAAACAAGGCTACCGGATAAGAAACCATCAAATTTGTCGAACTATAAGCAAACCCTCCTTCCAACAAAACTTTTAAACTCAAATAGTAGACATCACTTAAATTCACTACCTGCTGGAATTCCATCTGGCAATCGGTACCTTCTCCGATATTCATGGTATATTTATAGACCAGGGTATCGCGGCATCCGTCCGGATCGGAACAGGAGGCCGAAGGAGCCGTATACGTCTTTGCAGAAGTATTTATCGAACCGAGTGCCGGTTGTTTCAACGTATAGCTATCAAAACCGGGTCTTAATGTCATACTTTCTCCCGCTGACAGGGTCGTATCGGTCAGGGTAGCCACCAGAGTCTGGTCCTGGGGCAGGTCTTTTACATACAGGGTATCGTATTTCCGGTAAGAAGAACCGTTATTACATCCCGCTTCGGTAGAAATCGATCTGATCCACACCAATTTGTCGGTAAGTTCCTGTGCCAGTAAAACCGAGCCCTTATACAAACATTTGCCGTTGGGAGCGTTTTTCCCGTTTACCTTTTCCCAGGACGAAACGCGGTAGGTATCTACATCACTGGCTCCCAAAGCATCCTGCCATTGGTAGGTCACGTCCATATAACTCCCGATTATCTGGTGATCGGCATCGCAATCCGGTCCGAAGAAATAGAAAGACACCACGGCCCCGATACTGGGACATCTCATCACCGTATCGGTCCGGTCACTCGCCCCGATACCGGCAGGGCCATCGTCCCGCAGCGTCGGATCGGAAGAAGCGAACCAACCGTGAAGGCTGTCCCGAACCAAAAGCTGTGTTTTTTGATTGTCCGTACCGTTTGCCGTATTCGTCGAATAACGGGGCGCTCCGGACAAAGAGGCATCCGACAATTCACATTGGAAATAAATACTGTCCATGGATATCGGCACATTGAAAATATGCAGCGTATCCACCCGCTCCAAACCGTCGTTGGCACAGGTAATGTGGTAACGAAGTTTTCCCCATTTCGAAGTATTCAGGAAATCGGCTACATGCACTTGACCGGAAACCAGGTTTCCGGTAATATTACTTGTAAATTTAGCTGCATCGTTCGGATTGCCGTTGTAAGCTCCCACACAATCCGGGTCTTCGGCCATATACCAGGCAATCTTCAGTTTGTCCCCGGACGAATGTCCTTTGGCCCAGATTTTGGCATCCCCGCCTTCACATACCCATTGTACATGGGAATTATCAACCAGTATAATGTCTTTTTGAGGATTGAGTCTGATATTTCCATCCAAAGCAAGGATAAGGGGCTCCCCTATCGTCGATTGACCGCCCGTAGCTTTTACATCCCATTCCAAACCGGGATTCTGATTCGGATTCGTCATCTTCAAACGCACCCGGCACAACTCTACCGGCTGGTTGTATAAAACGGACACCACCCGCATATTGCTCATGGGGTTTTCTTTCGGACTGACCTTGATGGAAAAACGGTAAGCATAATAACGGGCTTCGATATTCATCAACGCAAAGCCCCCCGCCGTATTCAGATCCAAATCCGCATGTTTACGTACAATCTGAGGTGCCACATTCTTATCGAACACGACATCTTCCAACCAAAAATTAAGGTCGGTATTCCCCAATAATGTATCCTGTATTCCATTGTCTCCGACCCAACTTTCATTCGTCCGCCAAAACATTACCGAATACTCCAAAAAATCCCCCTCGATTTTGGCGCTATCGATCTTAAAAGTCAATGAATCGGTATATACAGCCGCCTCTGTCTTTTGGGTACAAAACAGAAGAACGAGCAGGAACACACTGATCCCTAACCACTTGCATAAAATCCCCTTCATCACATTCATATTATACCTGTCTCTTATACACATCTGACGCTGCCGACGA